>Ga0208648_1000575_pt1 | contig 35712 bp, 30 predicted proteins | sample AntAceMetag02UKL_FD_184772 | JGI IMG/M metagenome (GOLD analysis project Ga0208648, IMG submission 184772) | Saline lake microbial communities from Ace Lake, Antarctica - Antarctic Ace Lake Metagenome 02UKL (SPAdes) (version 2) | ecosystem: Environmental > Aquatic > Non-marine Saline and...
AGCCGAGCCGCTTCATCGCGGTCCCGATGGAGACGGCGTTCGTGGGGAGGCTCGGCGTCCAGCCGAACATCATCTCCTCCTGGATCCCCGTCACCTGCGGGGCGCGGCCGCTGTACATCACGCCGCGCGACGGTGTGCAGACCGCCGACGAAATGTAGTGGTTCGTAAAGGTGACGCCACGGGCCGCAAGCCGGTCGAGGGCCAGCTGGCGGAACCCTTTCGCCCGGACCGGCTGGAACATTCTCTGATCGCAGGTGATGAAGAGGACGTTGCGCCTTCCCTTGTCCGACGCGTCTCCGTGGACCGGGCTCGCCGGCGCCGGCAACCCGCCGAAAATAGCAATCACGATAAGTGCACAGCCGAATGAATTCAGAATGAAGCGTGGTTTCATTGTCGTAGTCCTTTCTTTTCGGCGATAATCAAAAACAGCTAACCCCTGGCTAAGCCGCCATGTCCGCCTCTTTTGGGCGGGTATGGTCGGTCTTCAGCCATTCGTTATGTGATTTTGTACGACCATTGAATAAATTGCTGCCTCAACTGTTGATCGTAAGTTCCCCCATTTTATTCTATTCCATCTGGTGAGAGCTTTTGTGAGAACCATTGTTTTGTTACGTTCAGTCAAGTCAGTCGTTGGAATAACTAAAAACTCCCATTGTTTCGGGTCTACTTGATCTACTGTATTATCTGCAACTAGATGTAAACCAATGACAAATAACTCACAAAACCGCCCCTCTGCTTCTATTTTCTCACCAGGATTATCTCGCTCAAAATATTCTGGTGGTTTGTCCTTCCATCCAAAATTGATTTGTAGTTTTTTTGTTTTACCCCAGAGTTGCAGTGCAGCACATTGTTTTACTTGAATTCTTATCCTATTCTGTCCTTCGCCTCGTTGAAGATCCCAAGGGTGCCAACCAAGGCTGACCATTTTCCAGTCATCGCCTAAAGCAGAAAGAACCATCATCTCAACCAAGTTACCACGATGAGAATTATTCAAAATTCTACCGCTATACATGCAACGAGAAACCATTGCTATAAGATCCTCTCTACTTGGTGGCTTTTGACCCATTGATAATCCTTTAATTCACATAACGATGAAGTCACCTGCAGGTGAGAAGCGTAGCGTAACACCTGGCGGGTGAACTGACATGTTCAAGTAAGCCGCTACGCGGCAGGTGTACGGCTGAACCGGCCTTGATATTCCTTCCAATGTAATCGCTATCCATCTTGCTAAATATTTCATCAAAACAGATACTTCCTGTAAACTTCGGGGGTTCGCTATTTTAACCCCAACAAAGGAGAAGTGTCATGATGAAAAACTATTACGAAAAATCCATGAGAGCCCTCAAACTTGCCGGCATGAGTGAACGTACTCAGCTGTGCTACACCCGCTCCGTTCGTCAGATTGTAGATTTTCACAATAAAACACCCGATCTCATTTCAGAAGTTGAATTGGAAGACTATTTTCTTCATAGACAAAACAAGGACCAATGGTCAGCCGCGACAATGCGCATTGCCTATTGCGGTATCAGATTCTTTTTCCAAAATGTGCTCAAACGGGAATGGCATGTTTTCACCTACATGAACGCCAAAAGGGAAAAACGGCTTCCTTGTGTTCTGAGCCGGGAAGAGGTTTTTGATATACTGAATTGTGTGACCACTTTTCACAACTATGCCTTTCTTTCAACGGTATACTCCTGTGGCTTCAGACTTTCCGAGGGCCTTGGCCTACAGGTGTCGGACATCGACAGCAAACGCATGATGATCCATGTGCACAGAGGGAAAGGGGCGAAAGACCGTTTTGTCCCCCTCCCTCAAAACACCCTTAATCTACTACGACGTTACTGGTCCAGCCATAAAAATTCGCAGCTGATATTTCCTGCCAAGGGCAGGGGCGGCAATAAAGCTCCCAACACCGAAAAGCCCATGTCCATTGAAGGTGTACAAGGCGCATTTCGCCGCGCAAAATTTGCTGCCGGTATCAAAAAACGGCGCGTCTCCATCCATACCTTAAGACACAGCTACGCAACCCACCTGCTGGAAGCCGGGACCAACCCCAGGCTTATTCAACGATACATGGGTCACAGCCAGTTGGAAACCACAATGGTCTATTTCCATTTCACCCAAAAAGGCACCGAGGATGCTTATAAAATCATAGACAATGCCATGAAAGGGTTTGACCGTGTACTCAATTAATGAGATCTTTCGGACCTTTGGCCCTGAGTATATGGCATCCTTCGGAACATCCATGCCCAATGAGCATCAGAAGGTCCTCAAGGCCATCACGGAATGTCGGACCCAAGCCTGCGGCATGGTCGTTTATGAATGCATCGAGTGCGGTATGCAGCACATGTCATTCAGATCCTGCGGTAATCGCCATTGCCCGAAATGCCAGAATCATAAAATCAAACTGTGGGTGCAAAGGCAGATGAAACAGCAACTACCGGGTCACCACTTCATGATCACCTTCACGGTGCCGGAAGAGTTGCGACGGTTTATCCGCAGCAACCAACGAGTTGCATATGCCGCCTTGTTCATGGCTTCTTCACAGACTCTGAAAAAACTCACACCCGACCCTAAATTTATCGGAGGGGATCTGCCCGGTTTTTTCGGGATTCTCCATACATGGGGTCGCCAGCTACAGTACCACCCGCACATTCATTACATTGTGCCGGGTGGAGCCATATTAAAAGAAGATGGCAGTTGGCATCCTTCCAGGGTTGATTTTTATCTGCCGGTGAGCGCCATGTCAAAAATATTCAGAGCAAAGTTCCGTGATGAGATGAAAAAAGCAGGTTTTTTGTCCCTGATACCCGTCGAGGTCTGGAAAATTGACTGGAATGTGAACAGCCAAGCCATCGGCAACAGCGAAACAAGCATCAAATACCTTGCACCCTATGTCTTTAAGGTGGGCATCTCGGACCATCGCATTGTCAGCGTTGAGGGCCGGGATGTGTTTATCCGGTACAAAAAAACCGGAAGTAAACGTTGGCGCACCATGAAACTTGATGCCATGGAATTCCTCCGCCGTTTTCTCCAACATGTTTTGCCCACAGGCTTTATGAAGGTGAGGCACTATGGCCTTTTGAGCTCATCATCTTCCATTAGCCTGGGTCACGTTCGGCAACTCGTGAAAACGGCTTGCGACATAAATGTCGTGGGATCAGCGCCTGAGCCTAAAATGGCGCCGCCAATTATTTGCCCCGATTGTGGGGGAGAGCTCAAGTATTGCTATTCAATACTGGCGTTTCAGATGATGCTCCCGGACACCGGGTAAAAATAGAAAGCGCCCGACCTGGAAACTGTTTTTTTGAATTCCGTCAGGACGGAACAGGATAGCTGCACCATCACTTTCGAAAAACGGGCGTTTTTATCTACAAAATGTCAAAGAGCAGGCTGAAATAACACGGTTGCCTTTCAATTATTGAAAATCCATCCTCCTTCCCACCGGAGGCTGTCCCGCTTCGGTGGGATCTACTGCCTGAATGATTCGAAGCAAAACCCTTATATTAAGGTTTCAATCCGGGCTTCTTGAACAAAGAATTGAGATCGACCTTGCCAAGTCGACACAATCCTAAAGGTTATGAGTTATCTTTATCATTTTTTACTTCTATTTCTGCATTATGGGTTTCGATCCTAATTTTTGCAGTCTTGGCGGCGACTAATGTATCTAATTTTCTGTCACGATGTTTCACTTGAAATCCTCCATCCGACTCGTTAATTATTCTTCCCTTATTTTTCCCTCCCCTAGTAGGGAGTTGTGCGTCGCAGTTAGGGCACAGGTAGTGAAGGTTCTCTGGTCGATTATCGTTACTATTTCCGTTTTCATGGTCAAGTATCATCTTCAAGTCTTGATCATTCCAAATTAAATCTCCTTCATGAAATTGGCATGATGTATTGTCGCACCTATATGGGATGCCTTGATCTTTGCGCCATGAATTGTAGTACCTCTTTACAGTAGCCCTATCTTTCGGGCTAATGCTAAAACAAAGCACTTCTTTAGTTTTATATTTTATGGCTGTCACTTCCGTAGCTCATAACGTTGTGCGCAACCTGGCGGGAAACAACTGATGCGGTTGCAGATGCGCGTTGAATAATGGAGTAAGGCCGAAGCTCCAACCGCTCTTGTTTCCCGCTCAGAGTTCACGCAATGGTTGGGCCTTTACGGAAATTACTGAATAGCTTTTTTAAATTCGGGCTCATCCGGCCAAATTTCTAAAGCCTTCCTTGCGATTTCCTTTGCATTGCTTACATTACCATTTCCCAAGTTCCTTTGAATTGCGTACTTATAAACATCAGATAGTTGATAAAATCTTGTCGGTGAAATATGTAATTCTGACATAATTTCTATCAACTCATTGGCTTTACTAAAAGCTTTTTCTTTTTGATTAGTTTCTTGGTAAATTAGATATGTTAGATAGATAGCACCTGGGTAATTTGGAAAAATATTTTCAATTTCCTTAGTCGTTGTTTTTGCAAGATCATATTGTTGGCTTTTGATCTCCGCCCTTGCTTTCGTCATTAAAGACCCTAAATCCGTTTCTGCTGCCCACCCTCCTCCACTCGCATGGGCGCCACCAGTGCTTGCCAATCCGGTGAACGGATCAATAATAAAAAATGAATATTTTAGAGTGTTCCTGCTCAATTTTTCGACATTAACCTGCGTTTGTTTTGCTTTTGCAGTTAAATCTTCGATATATTCTTTATGGACTTCAACTTCTTCTTCGATTTTTGAAATAGCTTCGTCTTTAATTTTAGTGACTTCACGTTCAAAAGTTTCTATTTTAAAATCTCTCCATTCAATCGTTTTAATGAAATCATAATTTGCTATCGCGAAACCTGACAGTATTGCGGTACAAAAAATAATCGTCGCCAACCCTGTGCCAATTTGCTTATTTACTGCAAGATAAATTGTGATTATCGTAAAACTCAAAAAGACAATTAGTGCAATAATTTCTTTCATAAATAATCCTTTTATGGAAGCCCAACGAAAAGCTCAGCCGGATCAGCCCAACGGGCTGCTATCGGCTGGAGCGACGGATTATGCCAGCTTATATTCATATTGGCAGACAAGTATATAATTAATAAAGGTCTCTGATAAATCTATAATTTATTAAGGATATTGCAAAATGTTAAATTGAAATATCTTGTCATCTCATCGTGATAATTGATAATAATTTCTTTAGAAGAAATCATGTTATTGATGTCATCTGTTTGTATTTTCATTTCATATTGTTCCGTGTCAATGAGCATATTGAATACCTCTTGTCGACCATCACTCCCTGCGTTCATTATTCTGTTATATAGGTCTCTTGGAAAGTAAAATAGCTTTGTATCATTCCTATGCCACCATAATAATCTAAGCTGATGTGCAAAGTAATTTCTGAATCTGTTTGAATTCAATATCTCGTTCCCCTTTTGAATATATACAGGTTCATTGGATATATTATTTAAAACCAAAGGGTATTTATCCTTATCTGGCCCCCTAAAATTAATCTTCAATACTCTATTAAAATCTGACGGAGAATTAACTTTTCCTTCATAAAAGAGATTAATTAAGACGAAAAATTGATCATAGCAGCTTCCGATGTGCAGAAGGGCAGAAGAAAATGATGGAAGATGATTATGGTAAGGATTAGTATAGACTAAGCCTATTGGGGAGAATGAAAATTCATGATCATCTGTCATCAAATACACAAACCATGAATTTTCAAACAATGTATAAGACAATACTCTTAAATAATTTTTATATACTTTCTTATTATCAACCGTTGCATTTTTTTGCATTTCGAGAAGTTTTAGTTTTAATGGTAAATAATACTCAAAATACTTATCAATGTAACCTTCATCCATTGCATCCAACTCATGCTCATTAAAGCCTTTCATAGAAAAGTCTTGATGTAATTTCTTCGCGATAGCGGTTGATTTTTTTCCATCAGGAATACTGGCGATTAATCCGCTTGTACCTGATCTGCCTGATCTTATCATTCTTCCGCTCTGTCCTTTGCCCACGCACATGATGTTACTCCTTATTTAAATTTGTAGATGCATAACAAGTTATTCAAGGGACAGATTTAGTTCCTCCAATATCCAAAATAAAGTATTGTCCATAAGAGCAATAATTATGCCAAAGTATCCATGCTTTTATGCAAAGGCTTAAAAGTCCAGCGGGCTTTTTGCCTCTTTCGCAGTTTTGCTGGGTACGCAGTGGGTACAGATCATCGTCGTTCTCACATCGGCGTGACCTAGCATTGTTTGAATCGTACGAATATCATAATTTGCCTGCAATAGATGCGTAGCATAACTGTGCCGAAATGTATGTGAAGTAACACGCTTGGTTAGCTTTGCGCGCCTTACCGCTCTCTTAAGGGCTATCTGAACTTGCGATTCGTGAAGATGATAACGTCTTCGCTCTTTTGTCCCTGGAATTGGAGTGAGATTTTTTTGCGGAAAAAACCATTGCCAGATAAACTCCTTAGCTGCTGCGGGATATTTTTTTTCGAGTGAATCTTTCAGGAATACGCCTGAGTAGCCTGCCGCCAGATCCTTCTCATGCAGCGCGCTCACAGTTTCTAATTGGTTCTTTAGCTCCGGTATTATTGTCTGAGGTAGAGGGTCTGACCGGTCTTTGTCACCTTTGCCATGCACCGTAAGGACCCCGTCCTCGAAATTAAAATTTTGTACTCGCAGACTGAGACACTCAAAAAGACGGAGCCCACAACCGTAAAGCAGATTGACCACGATATTGACGGGATATTCGAGGTATTTCAAGATCGAGTCGACTTCTCCACGAGAAAGAACAACAGGTATATATTTCGATTTTTTGGCGCGGGGTACGTCGCGTTGATCGCCAAAATCTTTCTTGAGAACATGCCGATACAAAAACAACAATGCATTGAAAGCCTGATTCCGGGTTGAGGCAGCAACCCGGCACTGCACGACCAGATAGGTGAGATATTTTTTTACATCAACCGATGAGAGTTCATTCGGTGGTTTATCACGTGGAATCGGAAGCATTGTTTTATACCCGATACTGATATCAACAGGTGATGGTGATAAAGTGATAAGACATTGCTTTTTTCAGCAACAAACATAGAGAAAATTGGCTTGTAGGTCAAATGAAAAGGAACTACCTTCATTCATCCCGGGTTCTGGTCTTAAACACTTCTGCAAAACGCTCGATCATTTTGGGCTATTGTTGCATGTCAAATTGATGGGGAAGGTGCCCCGCCATTTCAACTACTTTTAAACCGTTCAGATGTCTCATGTTTATTCCTTATGAAAAATGTGCTGTCATAAAACTCACTGAGAACTGAAATTGTATCAGTGAGAGATGCTCCCTTTGCGTGTTGCCCATTCAGTGATCTTGGTGAACCATGAGTTTTCCATCTGAATATTAGTGTTTTAGGCCCTATTTAGACTTTGGATTCTCTGTTCATGTCTCCATGGCACACAACTTGCTCTATTGTTTCATGGAACATGTGGTTTCAAACCCTATGATTTTCAGACGGGGTAATTCTCATAGGATCTATTGATCATCAAAAGGAGGCCGATATGAAACAAAAATTCTTGCCACTGACAATTTTATTTTTATTATTTTTGACTTTTTCATTCACTTCAACCGGTTTCGCTCAAACAACGCCCATCTCCGAATACGGCAGGTTGAAGGTGGTTGCCAACCATCTGTGCGATGTGAACGGCCAACCCATTCAGTTGCGGGGCATGAGCAGTCATGGCCTTCAGTGGTTCGGCTGGGGTGACTGCATTAACGACGCGTCCCTGGATGCCCTGGCCTATGACTGGCAATCCGGGATTTTCAGGGTTGCCATGTATGTGGACGAAGGGGGCTATAAAACCGATCCGGCGAGATACAAAGCTTCCATAGACACCATTGTGGATGAAGCCCTGGAGCGGGGGATGTACGTTATTTTAGACTGGCACATCCTGAATTCGGGCGACCCTATGGAAAACATTGAACATGCCAGGGAATTTTTTTCGTATATGTCGGCTAAACACGGCGGCAAAGGCCATGTGCTCTATGAGGTGTGCAATGAGCCCAACGGTGTTGCCTGGAGCCGGATCAAAACCTACGCGGAAGAGGTGATTCCCCTGATCCGGGCCAACGACCCCGACGGGATCATTATTGTGGGGACCCCGGCCTGGTCATCGTTTGGCATTTCCGAAGGGCGGGACCCCATGGAGATCGTCAACAATGCACTCGGTGGCACCAACGCCCATAACGTTATGTACGCGTTTCACTTTTATGCGGCGTCGCACAAATCCGATTACCTTTCAAAAATCCGAAATGTTGCCGATTTTCTGCCAATTTTTGTTACGGAATGGGGAACCCAGAATTATTCAGGAGAGGGCCCCAATGATGTGGAGAGTTCACAGCAGTGGATCGATCTCATGGCGGAAAAAAAGATCAGCTGGACCCACTGGAACTTCAGTGATGACTGGAGAAGCGGCGCTGTGCTCAAAAGCGGGACGTGCCCCAATGGACCCTGGGCCGGAACGGCCCTGAAAGAATCGGGTCAATGGGTTATCGATCGGATTCGTAACACTTCAGACCCACAAAACAGCAAAATCGTTGTGGGCTACTTTCCCGCCTGGGGTATTTATTACGACTATTTTGTAAAAGACATTGACCCTTCCAAAATAACCCATATCAACTATGCTTTTATCAATGTCAAAAACAACAAGCCCGTTATCGGGGTGACCGAGCGCAATGTGGGCGACGCCTGGGCCGATTACCAGCGAACCATTTCCGCTGCTGAAAGTGTGGACGGTATGGGTGATACCTGGGATCAGGCATTGAAGGGGAATTGGAACCAGTTACGCAAACTCAAAGCGCAGAACCCTCACATCAAAGTGCTGGCCGCACTGGGCGGGTGGACGTGGTCGGAGGGATTTTCCGACGCGGCGCTTCCGGAAAACCGGGAGGCGTTTGTAGCGGCGTGTATCGACACGCTGATTCTTGGGAATATCCCCTATGATGCTAATTCCAACACCGGGGGGAGCGGTTCGGCGGCGGGGGTCTTCGACGGTATCGACATTGATTGGGAATATCCGGTCTGTTGCGGATTGGGAAGTAACTACCGCCCGGAAGATAAACAGAATTACACGGCGCTTCTGGCGGAATTCAGGAGACAGCTGGACCAGATTGACCGGGGGCTTTTACTGACCATTGCAGCACCTGCCGGACCCCACAACATTGTCAACCATGAATTTGAAAAATTTCCCCAATACCTGAACTTCATCAACCTCATGACCTATGACTACCACGGGTCCTGGGATGCTCAGACGGGTCTTTTGGCGCCCATGTACAGGGATCCGGACGATCCGTTTGCGAATCCGGGCTGGTCCATGGATGAAACCGTCCAGACCTATCTGACCCAATATGGAATTCCCAAAGAGAAGCTGGTATTGGGTCTCCCGTTTTATGGGCGCAGCTGGACGGGCGTGGCGCCCGGTCCCAGCGGTGACGGGCTCTACCAGAGCGCAACAGGCGACGGCCCGGGTGAGCGCGATGAACCGGGCATGCTCAATTACAGCACGATCATGAGCCGTTATGCGCCCAGCTACTCAAAATATTATCAAAATGAAGCTAGGGAACCGTGGCTCTATGACGGCACCAATTTCATCACCTATGATGATCCCAAAGCCATTGCGGACAAGGCACAATACATTGTTCAGCAAAACCTGGCTGGGGCCATGTTCTGGAACCTCATGAGCGATATCAAGGGTAATCCCGCACCGTCCGATTCACTGCTTTTCACGCTCTGGAATGCGCTGGACGGTACCCTTCCCACCTATCAGTGCGGTGACGGAATCGACAACGACGGCGACGGTTTGGTGGACCTCCAGGACCCAGGGTGTGCCAATTCGGGGGACAATAACGAAACCGACGAACCCACCCCCATCACCCAGTGCAACGATGGCGTTGACAACGACGGGGACGGACTCGTCGATCTGGCGGATTCGGATTGTATCGATGCACAGGATGATGACGAATCCACACCACCTCCCTGCGGAGAGGTGGCGAAGAAAACGGATATTCGGGATGATTGGGGTGATGGTTATTGCGCCGATGTGACGGTGACCAACAACACCTGTGCGCCGGTGGTGTGGCAGGTGAGCATAACGGTTGACGGAACGGTGGATAACCTGTGGAACGGGAAATATACGGGAGGTGACGGAACGATCCAGGTTCAGGGTGATGGTTGGAACTCCGAGTTGGCAGTGGGTGAATCCACGTCTTTCGGATTCTGTGCCAAGCGTGACCAGAAGCCTTCTACCTATCAGTGTAATGACGGAATTGATAACGACGGTGACGGTTTGGTGGATCTCCAGGACCCGGGGTGCGCGAGTGCCGAGGACAATGATGAAACCAATGATCCGCCGCCGGCTACCCAGTGCAGTGATGGTGTTGACAACGATGGCGACGGTCTCATTGATTTGAAGGATCCGGGTTGTGAAAATGCCCTGGACAATAATGAAACCAATACCGCTTGCGGAGAGGTGGCGAAGAAAACGGATATTCGGGATGACTGGGGTGATGGTTTCTGCGCCGATGTGACGGTGACCAACAACACCTGTGCGCCGGTGGTGTGGCAGGTGAGCGTAACGGTTGATGGAACGGTGGACAACCTGTGGAACGGGAAATACACGGGGGGTAACGGCACCATCCAGGTCCAGGGTGATGGTTGGAATTCGGAGCTGGCGGTTGGGCAATCCACGTCCTTCGGATTCTGTGCCAAGCGTGACCAGAAACCTGCGACCTATCAATGCAATGACGGTGTAGACAACGACGGCGACGGCCTCGTCGATCTGGCCGATCCCGGTTGTGAAAACGCTGAGGATAACGACGAATCCAACGCGTTTTCAGCGAAGGCGACTGCGGAAGTGAAGATTGTAGACGACTGGGGCACGGGATACTGTGCCGATGTCAGCATCAAAAACAACAGCAATGAAGATATTGACTGGCAGGTGACCCTTGATGTGGCGGGAAGTATCAAGTCGTTGTGGGGAGCCCTTTACGAAAGAGAGGGTGATCAACTGACCCTGGAAGGAAAGGACTGGAACAATATCATTCCGGCGGGAAGTAATTTGACGTCCATCGGATTCTGTGTCGACCGGTAACTTCAAATGTAACGGTTCACAGTTGCCGGTTTACGGTTACAAACAGCAATTCTCTTCGTTCCCACGCAGATTGTGGGAACGGAGGGGGACGCTCCGGGGATTGATCTTGAGTCGTCCTATGGCATTCATGCCCTAATTGGGGTGCAAATGCCCTACCCATCGCTGTCCCAGTTTTTCTTGTTTGACGTGGCGTATTTAAACAAGTTCAATAAAAACAATCATATATCATTTTTCTACTTTTCGGTACAATATATGCTTGCAATTCAGGTGATGCCATATTGGGCAGATTGAAGGAAAGAAGGTGGAAAAAAGAGTTAAAGCAGCGGATGTGTGAACCGTGGAGGATTCGGAAGAGGCGATCCGGTTGATGGGGGATGGCGCTGAAAACGAAGGGTTTATGGTAAACGCGGTGATCATGGGAAAAGGTGTAAACCCTGCTAAATTAGATAGAAAATAAATAAACTAAAATTACCTTGAGAATATTTTGCATTTAAGTTATGGATAGATTGCATTTAGTTATGCTTAATCAACCATAAAAAGGGAGGAAAGAATGAAAAGACTAAGAGCGGTTCTGGGAGGGGTTCTGATGTTCGGACTCTTGGCAATGGCCCCCATGGGATGCAGCGACAGCGATAGTTCGACGAACGCTGTTTCCGAGATACAGGGAAAGTACTTCCTGATCGAATCCGGCACCGGTCTGCTCGTAGCGCCTGGTCAGGCACTGCCTTCTTCCATGGCTTCGGATGAAGCGGAAACTTATACGCTGATCCTAGATAACGTAGCAGATCAGGTCAGCTGGTATGCGGATCGGCCCAGTCGTACAACCGGCGAGGTTACCATCGAAGAGTTTGCCTGGGCCCAATGGCCGGCACTCTTTAGTGAAATACCTCCCAATGCTGTGCTCGATTGTTATGTCAGCGACCAAGCAGTAAACGACGGAATGTTTTTAACCGTGAAAGGTGCGTCTTATGATGCCGTTTCGAAAAGGCTCGTATTCTCTTCTGTGGAGCTCCATAACTGGACCTTGGACGAGAAACCCACAACATCCCTGTCCTTGAAAGATTTGAAATTGACAGTGTTGCCGAACTGTACGGATTCAGGGAAGAATTGCTGGTCATTCGCACAGGTATCGCCCATGGCGAATTTCATCCCTTCCGATGAAGAAGGCGTCTATGAGCTGCAGTTGATAGATGTCTATCCGGAAATGTATCATTTCACCCACGCACCGGGTTTTGCTTCGGAAATTCTCAGTTCCGGACAGATGCCCTATTACTGGCAGGAATATTTTAGCGATTCGCCTCCCAACGCCTCCCTGACCGGATATACGGGCGACAATGCGTTGAGCCTCGTCCTGCTTGAGCTGAATAATCCGTCGTTCGACGCTTCTTCCAACACATTTACGTATAAGGCCACCGTGTTGAGAGGGACCGTTAATGCCGATTCACTCTTGTACGGCACGACCCTGTTGATCGACTCACAGGGCGGTGGAGGATCGGGCTATCCAGGCTGTCCGGATTGGGCGCATCAGATCAAATTTGTAAATAAATGCAGCAAAGCTGTATCAATACCCATAACCAACGGTTGTTATGGTCCTGATGGTACAAAGATTGATCACCCGCCGTTTAATGGAGGGCGTTGCTGGCCGTCTCCCAAAATTGATGGAAAAGCTGTCGAAACCATTGAACTGGGAGCTTCGGGTTCGACGGATCCAAACACGCCGGATACAAAAACGCTCCGGGTTCTATCCTGTTGGTCGGGCAATATCGGTAGTGAATGCCAAACATGCACAACCAAGATCCAGACGCGGGTGGAGTTCACTTTTGACGGCGGAATTGAAGGCGTTGACCCATACAAAAAGATTGACAACACCATCGACAACTACGATCTGAGTTTCGTCGACGGCTTCTATCAAATTTTGAAAATAGCGCCGGACACGTCAATTCCGAAAGATCCCAGCCAGTCCTGCGATATTCTCGGGTGTGACAAAGCGCCAGTGTGTACCACAAAATTGACGGATGGTGATGCCTGCTTGAGCCCGTGTAAATATGTTACTGGCCCCGGTTCGGGGGATTTTACCGACGAGGAAAAAAGGAAATATTGTGCTAGCTGTGACCTTGAATCACCATGTACTTGCAACGACGACAACGTAGCGGCGGGTGGCTGCTGCGCGGGTCCTTCGTACGGATGTTCACCCTTCTCGCCCCCGGGATCGGACCATCTTGATACAACAGCCTGTCCCTGGTATAAACCGGAATTACAGCCGCCGTATACCAAACCGAATTGCAGCTCTACGACTGCGGACAGGGCTTGGGACGCTTGGGCGCAGGAGTATATTGCCCTAATACACGAGGGTTGCCCGGGGCAGTACGCTTGGCAGTACGATGACGGCGGTACGAGAACATGTGAAGGAAACAATGTGGCCATGAACTACACGGTTACCATTCTTTGCTCAGAATGAAAGAATGGAGAATCTGTCTCAGGCCTGCAGCCGTCAGAGCGAGTCGCTTGAATTTCGCTCTGGCGGCCTGCGGGCCTTTTTATTCCCGGGACATGTCCAGAAAAGGTAAAAGGGGTCATACCTATTTACCTCTTTATCCTTGAACACCTCTCTGGCGGTTGGGCAATCCACGTCCTTCGGATTCTGTGCCAAGCGTGACCAGAAACCTGCGACCTATCAATGCAATGACGGTGTAGACAACGACGGCGACGGTTTGGTGGACCTGGCCGATCCCGGATGTCAAGATATTGACGATAACGACGAAACCAACGGATCTTCAGCGAAGGCGGAAGCGGAAGTGAAGATTGTAGACGACTGGGGCACGGGATACTGTGCTGATGTCACCATCAAAAACAACAGCAACGAAGATATTGACTGGCAGGTGACCCTTGATGTGTCGGGGAGCATCAAGTCCTTGTGGGGAGCCCTTTATGAAAGAAAGGGCGATCAACTGACCCTGGAAGGAAAGGATTGGAACAATATTGTTCCGGCGGGAAGTACCTTAACTTCCATCGGTTTCTGCGTTGATCTCTAACTTCAAATGTAACGGTTCACAGTTGTCGGTTTACGGTTACAAACAGCAATTCCCCTGTTCCCACGCAGATCGTGGGAACAAGGGGGAAGTTCTGGGGATTGATCTTGAGTCGCCCTATGGCTTCATGCCCTAATTGGGGTGTAAATGCCCTGCCCATCGCTGCCCCAGTTTTTCATGTTCGACGCGGGCCATTTAAATAAGCTCAATAAAAAAAAATCATATGCCATTTTTTACTTTTTGGCACATTAGATGCATTTCGCTCACGTTATGCCATATCGGACGATTGAATAAATATTAAAGAATTAGAATTGAAAAAAGATGTTTATATCGTAGAAAAGTTGAAATGAATCATGATCAGTCAACCACTAAGGAGAAGGGTATGAAAAGATTAAGAGCGGTTCTGGGAGGGGTTCTAATGTTCGGACTCCTGGCGATAATCCCCATGGGGTGCAGCGACAGCGATAGCGGTAGTGCATCTGTTCCACCGAATGTTCCAACCAATCGTGTGTATATCATGAACGCGGATAATGGTATCCTTGCCCCCGCAGCCGAGGCTGCCGAGGGAACCGTGTCCGCCACTGAACAGAGTTGGGAATACACCCTCACCTTGGAGAACGTCTCGGACGATATCTTCTGGTTCACGGACAGACCGGAACGAAAATCCGGCATTGAAACAACAGAGGAATTTTTTCAAACCGTATGGCCGGAAGTTTATGTTGAAATCGCTCCGAACGCGATCTTGGATGGGAGAATACAGCCTGACTTACCCGACGGACTTTTCTTGGTCCTGCGGACCCCCGTGTATGATTCGGTAATGAAACAACTCACCTTTAACGTTACCCTCCTAGGCTCCACAATGGACAACAAACACCCCGCAAGTTCTGTAACATTTAAAGATGTCAAGATGACCATAAATGACAACAACCTGGACAATCAGGTGGTTGAATGGTCCTTTGCCCAGGTCGCCATGCTGGCTACCCTGGAACCCGAAGGAACAGAAGGGAAATACAACCTTCATCTCGATAATGTGTACCCCGAATGTTACTATATGTCGAATGCCCCAGACCGTTACGCGGTGACCTACACCGTGGCGCTGTTCACGGATACGTGGAATAATCAATTCGGGGACGTACCGCCCAACGCCTCCATAACGGCTTACGCATCGGACGGGAAAGTGCAAGTCAACACTTTTGTTCTTGAAAACCCCGTGTATGACAGTGAAAACAGTCGGATCACCTATACCGCGACGGTCTTAGAGGGCGCAATGGAAGAACCCGATGAATATCTCTATTCTCCGACCCTGTTTATCGACGGTGCGCCTACCCCATCTTGTGACAGTGGTTTTACGGGACGTTTCACCGTACACAACGGTTCTACTGAGCCTATCTGGATTGTTGAAACTTCGCCCGGGGCGCCTGGATCGGAAACGGCTGCGCAATGGGACTGGTGGGTCAAAAAATATGGCGAGAAATATGAAATAAAGGGCGGCGGAACCAAGATTTTCTGCATTCCGGACGGTGGTGCACCCGGTGGAAATTTCAGATTCCGCATGGGTTGCGACAAGGACGGAAATAACTGCAAGCTGGGCGACGATACCGGACCCATGGCAGGCATTAACACCCTTTTTGAACCCAGCTTCGGCTGCAAAGCCAACAAAAAGAACGAAAAGAAGCAAATTGCCGGTTGTGCTTTCAACCCCTCAGCCAACCCCACAGATTACCCCAATTTTCCTAACTGTTTAAGTAATCCTACCCCTCAGAACTGCCCGTCCATAAGCGGCACCGATTTCTTTGATGTGAGCACGGTTGACGGCTATACCATTCCCCTGTTCCTGGAGGTGAAGGGCACGAACTGCAGGGATGATAAGGGTCCCAGAACAACAACGGACGCCGGCATGCTGGATGTAGCCAGTTGCCCATCCGATGGCAAAGCTACCCTGTATTCCGACAATGAAACACAAAATGCTCTGATTCAAAAAGACGCGGGAATAAGCTGGCTTTCTAAAAACGGCGAGTACCTGCAGGGATGCGTCTCCCCCTGCCATTGGTTCACGGGTGCTGGTATAGGGGATCCGACAAACCCCGACCCGAGTCCATTGCCCGCTGCTCCTCCCTATAATTCAGCCAATTATTACTGTTGCCACGGAACGCCGGGGCCCCAGGATGGCTCGGGCGAATGCGCGAAAGGACCGATGGATGGCACCAAGACGTATCCCATTACCCTGACCAATTATGTGAAAAGCCTAAAAGCGGTGGGGTACAAGGGTTACACCTGGCAATATGACGACCTTGCAGGGACCATGACCTGCGATTGGGGCGAACAGATCAATTTGACCCTCGTTCCCAACGGCGGTGTTCCTTACGATCCTGCGACCAAATGGGCGTACGACGGCGGAAAATGTTCCGGTGGTAAAAAGGGAAGCTACTCATCGCTGCTGGCTTGTCAGCAGGCGAACATGAAGTACAAATGCGTCCCCGAGACATATGCCACCGGTCCCACCGTCAATTACTGCATTGTGGATCCCCAGGGAACTATGACATGGGAGGAGTGTAAATCGAGCGGAGATTGTAAAGAATCATATTAAGATGAGGGACAACGTTGTTGAGCCGAAAACCCTTTCACTGAAAAATGGATAATTTGTTTCAGGCCTGTAGCCGTCAGAGCGAATCTCTTGAATTTCGCTTTGTCGGTCTGCAGGTCAGCAGCGATTCCCTTTGTGATTGATTGTCAAAGATCATATTTACGCCTACTTACAGTGCGTTGTTTGTCCCTGGGGCGGATTTTGGCAAGTGTTGCAGTTGCAGCAACCGTCAGACGGGGCCAGCGTGTCAAGACCCGTGGCCTCGATCTTTACCTTACAGGTGCTTTGATCTACGAGCGTGACAGTTATCACGTTTCTCGCACTGGGTACGGAAGCATCACAGAGACCAAGGGTCCAACTCATGTCCAGTGTGGCGGATGTACACCCTCCATTTGAGTCCGGTGTCACGATGATTCCGACTTGACCGGCATTGTCCGGGTTCTGACAGCCATTGGGGTTGGGGCAGTCGCTCGCCCCCCCACATCGCCAATACCACCCGTTTACCTGAAACCCAATTTTGTTTTCACCGAACAAATTCGAAACCGTTATGGGCGTTACCTGGTTATTGGGTGCGTCTTTGGGGGTATTACCTTCAAAGAAAGTCAGGGAAGGGCCTCCGCAACCCGGCAGCAATTGCACTTGATTGTCCACATACATCGTTACGGTATCCTCAGTTTCCCCCAGCTGTGGGTCCAGGATATTGACTGTGTAAGTGGATCCGGCATCCTTGGTTACTTGGCAATTTGCCGTTGTGGCACAAGGACCACCCTGGTTGCAGTCAGCCGGTACTCGTGAGGTGCAGGCAGAGCACCCAAATGGATAAACACCATCGGTGTCTAAGTAGCCTTGATCCGAGGTGACAGGCCCAACAGTTGTTCCTTCACTTGACACAATACTGACCGGTACGCTGAAACCATTAACCAGGCTAATATCAATTGTATCCCGGCCATCGGATTGGGCGTAAATAGTAAATTCTGCTTGAGTCGTCGTGCAATCGGTCCATGGCAAATCGCCGCCTATGGCATAGTCTATGTTGGCATGACAATCGGTCTTTTTGAATACAAATTCTTGTTTATTTTTTGGAGTACTGCTCTTGCCTTGCAGAGTGAAAGTACAGATATATGGGCTGGTTCCTTCGACTTTGCAGAAATCAGAAAAGTCTGAAGGCATATAACATGAAGTCTCAATAAACCCCAGGTTAACCGTTACATCATTAGCTTGATTGTTACTCAATATAACCCTTGTATAATTATCTGGAGAGTCGATCAACAAAGTTGCATTTAACAGGGAAACGGTCTCTGTGAGATCCCCCGTTAATACCGTTACGTCATAGGAAAAAATGTTGTTTTGATAAGAAGGGTTATTAAGCTCCAATGCGAGCAGCTGCAATTCACCCGCTGCCGTATAAGAACTGAAAGAGGCATTAGGGGGGGCTGAGCTGAAATAGAAATTCCAATTCTCTGCCATTGATACGGCCGTATTTATCTCAAAACCAGAACCCGGTGCATTTTGTATCTGGTAGAATTCCGGATAAACATTGTTCAAATACAGCTTATACACGCCGTCCGTCTCTGTTGGCTCAAAAAAAGCGTCCGGTGCAATCTGAGCAAATGACCAAGTATTTGTTTCACCTTCAGGGCTGTTATCAAATACGGTTATCTTGATGTAGCCAATATCTAACGGGGTATCGGGGCGTTTAACGTCCATGGTAGAACCCAGCAAGGTCACCTGAAAGGTGAGACGATCCGTTTCTGAATCATAAACAGGGTTTTTAAATTTAAAATACAGACCGTCATTTATTGCCTCTTCTTTCAGGTATCCGTCCAAAACGCCATTCGGGGAGACCTCGCCATAAATTTTGGGCCACAAATCAATATAGTCTTGCACGGTTTCTATGCCCGATTTGTGCTCCGGGCTCTCTGTATACCAAAGTACATTTTTGGATACGTTCTCCAAGGTTAGTATGTATTCCCAACTTTGATCTGCGGTATAAACGGTTTTTTCTCCAGCACCCTCAACAACGGGCGAAAGTATCCCGCTGTCCATGGTCATCACATACACACGATTGGTTGGAATATTGGGTGGAACAGGCGAACTGCCACTATCGCTGTCGCTGCACCCCAAAGGAAATAATAAAAGAAAACCTGAAACCACAAAACCGCCCAGAACCGTAAATAGTTTTCTCATATTTTTCTCCTTTCATGCTCAAATCGCTTATATCCAAAGTTCGTCACAAACGGCTTTGTGGTCATCGCCTTTCCGTAGTTTTTCCGACACATGTTCCGTGACCCTTTTTATCTGTTGGGGATCCAGATTCTTTGAGAGACAATCTTTCATAATCGATACCAATATTTCAGGTTCAAGTCCAACATACTCCAGAGTTTCGCCGAGTTCGATGACAGCGGCGATCTGCCTGGAAGATTTTCCCTTGCCCGCAATCAGGACGTTTTTAAGGAATGATGGATCCTGGCCGCTTTCCAGGGCAAAGGCTGTGGCATTCAGCAGTGTTGGATCTGTTTCAATTGACCCTCTGAGACCTGTTTCGAGCAATAAAGTCTTTGCCTTTTTAAAGGCTGCGTACCTGTTGTGGACAGTGGATTTGAGGGCATCCGGTTGCGCATTTTTTAAAATACCTTCCCTGAGTTTCAGGAAAACATGTTTTGAGGCAATGCTTGAAGGATCATTTTGAAATAAGGGTTCCAGGATCGCACGGGCCTGTTTGGGCAGGGAATTGGAAATGGTTGCGTATTCGTCCGGCGTGAATGGATCAAATTCCCGTGGGCCATCGTTGAGCAAGAGTACGCTGTTCTCGTGGCCAAAGCCATCAGCGCGAAGGGCCTCTCCGTCATCGTCTGGAACCAGCTGTGATCCATTGATCAGGAAAGCGTATGTATGTCTTCCCGGTGGCAGTTTGATGTTAATGACCCAGTATCCAAGGGCGTCAGGGCCTTTCAAGCGAAAGGCTCCGGGCATCCAGTTGGAAAAGTTTCCCACCAGTTGAACCTGATTTGCCGAAGGTGCATATAGATCCAGAACCACCGGGATCAGCCCGGTGTTTCGAGGAGACCTAAAAAGGGTGAGGCCGGTCACGAGAAGAAACATCGCCAGGGCGCCCGCCAGCGCCGGTATGGTCCAGAAACGACGTTGGGGCCAGAATGATTTCAGCCTGTCGACCCACGAGAGACGCGGTTTGTCGGGAAGCGCTGGCATAACCCGGGACGCAAAATCAACAGGTGCCATTTCCTGGTGGGTCTCAAGATGCATGAGACTCTCCCGGTACAGGGAAAGGCGTTCAGGATCAGGGTCCTTTAATCCGGATGTCGCAGGTTCCGTGCCGGCACCATCCAACAGGTGGTGAAGCAATCTATCATGGTTATTAAGACCGTGTTGCTTCATAGTTCAAGTTTCCCCGTTGGCTTGCATTTCCGGGCGGTAACTGCTTTTTGCCCGGATAGGTGTTCCACCAATTGATCCCGTCCCCTTTTGACACGCATTTTGGCGGCACTGGTCCCGATGTTCATCATGCCGGAAATTTCGTTGTAAGAAAATCCCTCCACGTGTTTTAAGAACAATGGGATGCGAAGTTTTCCCGGTATTTTATAAAGGGCGGTCATGAGATCAATTCGGCAATGCTCCGGGTTGTGGGGCAAGCCAGGCTTAATTTCAGGATTCGGGTGGTGCACCTCGCGCCGCCTGGCCCGACTTCGCAGTCGGTTCTTGCCCAGATTGGCGCAGATGGTGAAAAGCCAGTTCCTGAAACTGCGCTTTGGGTCGTAGCTGGCCAGTTTACAATAGGCCTGAATAAAGGTTTCCTGCGCAAGATCTTCCGCCTCGTATCGATCCCTCAAACGTGTCAACGACATGAAATAAATCCGGTGTTGGTATTTTTCCACGATCTCTGCAAACGCATCCTTCTGCCCATTCATGCATTTTTCTACCAATACTGTGTCGGTTGGATGCATTTTGCCTTTCTTCCTATTACACCGCTCGAGCCGTTTTCGTCACATGACAGCCGTAATTTTTATTTCGCACAAAACAAAATGATTTTTAAATTCCGGTTCTTGTATCATTTTTTCCGAAAAATCATTTGCGATATGTTAACGTCTTCGCCCGCCACCCCTTCGCCCCCTGCCCATCCCTTTTCCTCTTCCCATGCCTTTTCCCCTGTTTGGTCTTTGTGTCCCCGGCGGATCAAACCGTTCCGGCCTGTTTCCCATGGTTTCGTTTGAAGGCCCTTGCGCTTCGCTCACCACATCAAGGACTTTTGAAAGATAATTCCATAAGGTCGAAAAGAAATTGGTTTTGGATTTGCCATCAACATGGGGAGGACGTGCTTCTGTTTCTGTTTGTGCTTTGGAAGCAGAGGGTGGGGTTTTTGTCATTGGCCGTTCGGGAGGTTCTTTTTGAACATTGGGGTGGGTTTTCCGTTGGGAGGCTAAAAAAGATGTGAGTTCCTCATAGGCAAGGTTGATGTCTTTAAGTTTTTCTTCTGCCTTTTTCTTCAGCCTGGGATTATCGGGAACCCGGTCAGGGTGCCAGATATTCACCAGATCTTTATAGGCCTGCCGTACATCCTCAATGGAAGCCTCCGGTGAGACATCAAGGGCTTCAAAACATTGCTGTATTTCCATTTGAAATTTTCCTCATTCGTTGGGAATAATATAATCTGTCAACAACTTTCGGACACTGATTGAAAAAATTTATGAGTAACTTTTGTAGGACGCCTCGGCTGTGAATTTCACGAACTCTTCAGTTTTCTCTGTGCTTCTGGCGATCACCTGCCAGGGTTCCAACCTTGCGATTTCGGTCTGCAGGTCTTTGGCTGTTTTGCTGCTGCACCCCAGGATGTCTTGAACTGATCCGGATGATACGCCCTCACATTGAAAGATAAATGCAAATTCAAGAAGTTCCTGGAAATTGAAAAATTTTTGTTGATAATCGTTTGGGGATTGGCTGGCAAAGAACACCACAATACCCTTGGAACGACCTTCCCTGATGATCCGCTGCAAAAACATATTTTTCTGACTCAGGTAGTTATGGGCCTCGTCAATGACAAGGATGGTTCGTATGGTGTGGCGACCTTCTCTGACCGGGCTGTCGGGCAAAAGCGACATTTCCTTATAGAGCCGTTCTATGACCAGATAAGCGACGAGTTCTTTTAGAACGGGCATGGCATGCACATCGATCAGTATGGTCCGGCTGGAAAGCCGGTCGATGGGCGGGATATCGCTCCCGTGTCGCCAAAAAAGATCGAAATCCGCCAGGTCCCGCAGCATCTCAATGAGGCTGTCGTCGTTTTTTTTGTCCGACTCATCCATGGCGGCCACCATTTGGTATACATCATGGAAATCCGGATAGGGCGCCTCGGTATCAGCCCGTTTCGCATAAGCGGCTCTAATGGCCTCGGTCAACGCGCCTTTTTGTACCACCCCCAGCTTGCTGTTGATGGACAGACTTTGTTCCCCCTTGAAGTAACCGGAAGGAGTGAACCTTCGCTACCTCCAGGAAACGTTCATTATCGACCACATCGCCTTTGTAATCAAAATAGATGAAATGGGTTTGGTATTTCTTCCTATCCGTAGCAGTTGTAAAGAATTTCTTTACAACTGAATTTTCAAGAAGTTCATGTTCAAAGAAAACATTTTTTAGATGTTGCCCAATATTTTGTTTGGTCGTTTGAAACAGATCCGCCATCAGTTTTTGGGTCAGCCAGACGGTTTCGCCCTCAAGGCGTACGTCGATCTTGATCCGTCCGTCTTCCGCTTTATAAACGAGGAATTGGCGCTGACACTGATTTTCAGAGCCTTGTTCATTGCCGTACCGCCTCCTCGATGTATGTTGCTCGACACGGGTTTTGGCTTGCTCCAATAGACGCTTGGATTCCTGCTTTTTCTCCAAGCTTTTATGCACCAAATCACCGATGACTATTTGCTTTGGTGATTTCAGAAGTGGGACGATAAAATAATAGATCATACGCTAAAAATCCCCACTGTCAAACGTATTTTTCCCGAAATCATTACGATCTTCTTTGGTGATTGTCGATGAGGTGGGTTATACGCCCATTGACCGTGAAGAATGTAATCTACTCTTTCGGTTCATCGCTATCAGGTACGAAAAAGCAAGTACGATAATCACTTCGAACAAAGCTTTTTCTGATTGGGCTGAACTGTTCCACGACCCCGTAATCGGTTCTGCATTTTTGGATCGTCTGCTACACCATAGCGTGGTGATCAATATCAGAGGAAACAGCTGTCATTTGAAAGGAAAACTCGCTGTAAAGGAGGTGAAAGATATTCATAAAGTGAATGGGTGTGGCTCAATTTTAACGACCGAAAATGGCTCACTTTTAAACGACCCTTGACACCGTTCGCATTGGCGAGCTTATAGTATGAAATGTAACGGTTTAGAGACGAACGAAGATGGTAAAACCGCTATTGAGCAGAATATGCAATTAAAACAATGCTTTACGAATAGCAAGTACTACCTTGAAAGGGCTGCTCCTTGACGGCAATTGCATCGAAAAAACAGAGCACCGCATCAAAGAACTGAGATCCATTGCGGCAGGGCCTCTACCCGGAAAATCTCTGGTAGTTTATGATCCTGTGTTGCGTCTTCCCGTTGAAGTATTTCCATGTGAAGATGGACATGCTCAAGAACGGTCTTTGTTAAAAAAGGTTTTGTTGACCATAAAACCAGATGATGTCTGGATTGCCGACCGAAATTTCTGTACCGTTGAATTCACCTGCGGAATCGATTCCCGGGGAGCATTTTTTGTCATTCGAGAGCACAAAAAGTATCCCTCCAAAATTCTCGAAAAACAGAAATATATTGGAAAAGTCGAAACCGGTAAAGTATATGAGCAATTGATATCCGTTATGGATGAGTTTGGGCAGGAGCATATATTCAGACGCATTCGCGTGGCCCTCAACAAAAAGACCCGTAATGGCGACACGGATATTTACATCATCTCCAATTTGTCAAAGAGCGTAGCAAACGCTAAGAAGATTGCCGAACTATATCGGGACCGTTGGACCATTGAAACCGCTTTTCAGTATCTTGAAGATCACTATAATTCAGAAATAAATGCCTTGGGCTATCCGCGCGCTGCTCTGTTTTCTTTTTGCGTCTCTCTTGTGTCCTACATCATTGTATCTGTGATGAGGTTTGCTCTTGGCAGTGTATATGGAGTCGATGTGATTGAGAAGCAAGTATCCGGTTATTATATCGCCAACGAAATATCAGCAACATATCGCGGAATGATGATCGCAATCGATGACGCTCACTGGGTTGTGTTTCGTCATATGCCATCAGCTAAGCTATCAAAAATACTTAAAGAACTTGCGGGGAATATAAGGCTTTCAGCTTTTCAAAAACATCCCCGAGGACCAAAAAAGCCGCAACCGAAACGGAAAAGCTGCAAGAACACTCCACATGTTTCCACGGCCAAAATCCTCGCCAAGAGAAGCAGGTGAAAATACTACCTTGAAAGGGCTGCCGTCAAGGAGTAATATCCGCAATCCCGGTAACGGGGAAGGTACTGTCCCTCCAAGTGCTTTAATAATCGGCTCTACCTGCTCTGCGGCATAGCGCACTAAATCCGCTGATATATTGGGTTCGATGCCATTGAGCTTGTTGTAAACCGATGTGATTGAAACGCTGATGTCTTCTTTTTTGGCTTGATAGGCTGCAGGTACAGAAGGATGACTGCCGCGAACAACCTGACTCATGATATCAAACACCGTTGAGAATAAAAGCTCTCTGGTGTATTGTTGATCGGCAGCCGTCTCGAACCACCTGTCCAATTGCTGGGGATCAAGAACTCGTTCCATCGTTCCACGGGCCATCACAGAAATTGGGCTCTTTTTAACGAACTGATCGAAAACAGGATTAAGCATGACATAGCCTCCAGATACATTTTTTCTCTCTTAATATATTTGAAGGTGAACAACATGTTCAGCTCAAAGTTGCTCTACGCTCATCCTAATCTAAAAACGGCAAGTGTCACCTTGAAAGGGCTGCCCTTTCCTCTAAGCAGTATCCTGCTTTTTTTTCTCATGTTCATAATTTCCCCTCTTTCACTTCCCAATGGCCATTTTCACGATAACCAACACGAATGAGATGACAGGATTCCTTGATCTATGCAATTTGTCTTTCAAAGGCGCGGATTGAGAGATCAAGCACGGCGGCGAATTCCGGAATCGTCGTGGAAGGCGCCGACGACAACGGCCAAGGTTCTCGACGAGGTTCGCTTCCAATTATTTTTCCCCCTCAACCACACGCGGGTTTGAAAGACGTAATAAAGAAAATATTATTTTAATTATTATTTTTAAATAGATTGAGATATCATTATTATCCCCATATAAAACATATTCTGACATAAAAGACGTAATAAAGAAAATATTATTTTCATTATTGTCGTAAAAAGAGATTGACATATCTATTTTACTGGTGATAAAAGACGATTGTTTTCAATTGTAAATCGAATTCGGTCGTTTCACTGTATGGTCAGAATCCGGGAGAACTCCAGTATTCCTCAACAACAAAGTAGCATCCCTCGATATGATAGATTGCCAGCTATTGGGTTAAGGGAAACGTACAACATGAAATGAGAGCCTGAAATTCAAAGGCCCGACCAACTTCATAAAACCTGATTGCCGTGTTGTCATTTGGAGGACTTTGTTGATGTCGCGGTGATTGTCATAGCACTCCTGGAAAAGCTCGACGAGTTTTTCCCGTGGAGGGTATGGCATGGACTTTATCAGACCGTACAGCTTTTTTTCTCGAAATCGCAACGGGGCATGGGTTTTCCTTTGAGAATATCGATGGTTGATACCTTGTCAGGAATGGTTGGGACTTTTTGTAAAATCTTTCGTTCCGTTAACAAATAACAGACAGGCTTTTGATAACCCGAACAAATTTGACAGAAAACATACTAACCCCCATGCCCTGATGGGCACAACAAAACATGAAAATGAGATGGTGCTTAGCATTCATTTTCATATAAACACCAAGCACGGAGGACTTTTCTAAGGTTCAAGGTTATTTGCTCAAAACGCAGGTTCTGACGGTTCACCCAAAACATTTGCAGTTAAAGGAAAGGAGAAAAGATGGGGAAAAAACTTTTTGCGATGATGGCGGTTTTCATCTGGATCATGGCGACATCACTTGGAGTTGCTTATGCTGGGGAAAAGGTATTTAAGATAGGATTGATGGGGCCCATGTCGGGTCCCGGCGCGGCTTGGGGCATTAATATGCAACGGGGTGTCTCCATGGCTATCGATGATATCAACAAGGCTGGGGGCATGAAAGTTGGAAACGACGTCTATCGAATGGATTTCGCTGCCGGGGATACCAAGTACACCGGCTCCGTGGCCGTCTCGGAAGCAGCGCGGCTCGTATTCGAGCAAGGCCTCAAGCATGTCATCGGCCCTATCGGCTCTAGCCCGACGATCGCCTTTTCGCCCATGTTGAACGAAAATAAGGTTCTGCTTCTTCATAATTCATACACACCCAAAGCGCTCGGCACACAGTTTCCTTATAATTTTCGAGCACTTTGTTCCACATCCCATGAAATCGCGCCGGTTCTCTGGGCATATGTAAAGGAGAAATACGGTGTCAAGACAGTGGTGGTCTTGGGGCAGAATGATGCCACGGGTTTGGCGGAAACCGACGATGATATCGCGGCCTGCAAGGCGTTGGGCATCAAGGTCCTCAAGAGGCAGCTCTTCGATCTGGCCACCACCGATTTTATGCCACTGATGACAAAGGTGGTTTCCATGAAGCCTGATGCCGTGGAGGTCGGTTCCGCCGCTACAGGTTTTGTGGCCCAGATGATCAAGGCCCTGCATGAATTGGATTACAAGGGCATCATGGTAAGTAATACGTTGAGCGGAGAGGCGAGCATTATGGTGCCCATCATCGGCAAGGCGGCATGCGAGGGATTGGTTTCGCAGAATATCGATTTTGCATCGGAAGATGCCACTCCCTGGATGCGAGAATTCCACAAAAGGTATGTGGATAAATATGGAAAACCCTTTGGAGCGGCCGCGGCCTGGGTCTACTTTCCCGTGATCTGGCTCAAGGATGCAGTAGAGGCCACGGGCAGTTTTGACACCGATGTCCTTAAGAAGTATTTTGAAACGCCAAACAAAAAATTCGACCATTATTTCGGTCCGTCCCAGTTCGGCGGCAAAGCCTACTATGGAGTGAACCACCAATTCAAGGTGCCCGTACCCGTTACCGAGATAAGGGACGGAAAAAATGTGCTGGTTCAGGCACCAAAGGTCCCTCCGCTGGAGTTGGAATAGTCTGCTCATAACCCGGGCTGTGTACCTTTTCTGCGGCTTTTGTTCTAGGGGAAGGGAATCAGTCTTGGCATGGCCAAAACGGAATGAAAGGATGTGGCTATTTCGGTTTGACAACCTCTTGATCGGGTCGGAATAGCCACTCCGTGGCAGGTTCCATACGACGGCAGGTACGATTTTAGCAGGAAACTGCCAGGGTAGGTATAGAGATGGAGATTTCATTATTTTATCAGAGTTTGGTCAATGGCATCGTCCTCAGCATGGGAGTGATTCTTGTTGCCTTAGGTCTCAATCTGGTGTTCGGAATCATGAAGATTGTTAACTTGGCCCATGGCGAGCTTTACATGCTGGGCGCTTACCTGCTGTGGTGGTTTGCAGTTAAGAGCCATCTCAGCTATTTTCCGGGATTTTTCCTAGCTGTGGTCTCCATAGCCTTTCTTGGGATTGTGCTGGAGAAGGCCTTTTTCAAGTCCATCAAGGGCCAGGTATTGCCCGGTTTCCTGATTTCCATCGGGTTGATTCTGTCACTGCAATCCTTGGCCATCATCATATTTGGTGAGCAACCCAAGGGAGTGCCTGCCCCTGAGATGCTGCAGGGCGTTTTGCGTGGATACGGTGTTGTCATCTCAATGGAAAGGGTCGCCGTTGTCGTCATCAGCTTGCTGTGCGTGGTTGTCATGTTCCAATTCATTCATCGCTCAAAGATAGGGAAGGCGATGCAGGCGGTTGCGCAAGACCAGGATGCCGCAGCGCTCCAGGGGATCAGTATCAACAGGATTTCCTCCATTGCCATGGCTCTCGGTGCGGCCATGGCGGCGGTAGCTGGCTGTTTGATGGGGACCATCAGCCCGATCAGTTCAACAATGGGTGCGCCGCAGCTTCTTGAAGCGCTCGTGGTTATCACACTGGGCGGGATCGGAAGCATTCCGGGGACCATTGTTGGAGGTCTCATCATAGGGATGACAAGGGGATTTGTCAGTACCTATGCCAGCAATACCTATGCCAGCATTACCGTGTATCTATTGCTCTTTATATTGCTTACTTTCAAGCCTTCCGGGCTATTTAGCCGTGAGTGAGTGAGAGGGATGAAATGAAGATAAATCGGAAATCCATTATCACTTTAGTAATCCTTGTTGGCTTGATTTTTGCCCCTCAGTTGATCAGGAGTATACATTGGACGCGAGTCCTTATTGAAATCTTTTTGTGGACGACCCTCTCCCTTGGATTTCGTCTAATCTTGACTTCAGGCCTTGTGAGTTTGGCCCAGGTTTCCTTCATGGGCTTGGGCGCATATACCGTGGCGATCCTGACAACAAAATTCGGTGTCAATTACTGGATCTGCCTGCCGCTGGCAGGGGTTGTCTCCGCGTTTTTTGCCCTGATCATCGGTGTCATCTCCCTGAGGTCAAGGGACATCTATTTCGCTATCGCTACATTTGCGATTGCCGAGGTCATCCGGTTGACGTGGATTGAATGGAGAACCCTCTTTGGGGGTGTGGGAGGAATCGCATCCATCCCATCCCCGAATCCTATCTTTGGCCTGAAATTCGGCAGCACCCTATCGTTCTACTATTTATCCCTATGTATTGTTATTCTTACAATAATCGTCATGCACCGGCTTGAAGTGAGTTCATTTGGTAGGATTCTGCTTACGTTCGAAGAAGAAGAAGATTTGGCCCTGAGTGTAGGGATCAATCCATTTAAGTTAAAGACCATCGCCTTTGTTATCGGCAGTTTCTTCGCGGGCCTTGCAGGAGCTGGCTTTGCCCCTTTTTACCATTACATTGGACCACAGGATTTCAGTATTCATCAAACATTCTTTGTCCTGGTATTTGTTATCACGGGAGGTGCCGGAACCATTTATGGGACCATGATCGGGGTGTTTACAGTGACCGTCCTGCTGAAATTGCTCCACCATTTGCCGGGATTCAATCCGGTTTGGGAGCCATTGTTTTTGGGTTGTATCCTTTTAATTGTTATGAAGTTCGTCCCGGGAGGGCTTATCAGTCTGCCGGAAAGAATTTCTTCACTGTTAAAGTACAATTCACAAGAACAAACGCCAACGGCGGGAGAAGACGAAAATGTCGTTGCTTGAACTTAAAGAACTAAGCAAGGAATTTGGGGGATTAAAGGCTTTACAAAGAGTCTCCCTGGCTATTGACAAGGGGGAAGTCATAGGCCTTGTGGGTCCGAACGGTGCAGGGAAGACCACTCTATTCAATGTGCTTTCCGGGTTTTACAGGCCCTCTGGAGGGAGCATTATCTTCAAGGGAGAGGACGTGAGCCATCTGAAACCCTATCAACTGGTTAAAAAGGGGTTAACCAAGACCTTTCAAGCGACGAGCCTATTTCATGAGTTCTCGGTGGCGCAAAACATCGCATTTGGGTGTCAAATCCGAGGCGATCTAGGATTTTTTGAGGAGGTCCTGGGTTTTTTCTCAGCAAAGGAAAAAAAGCGTCAAATCGATCAAAAGGTAGAAAAGATTCTGGATCTCATGGACCTTTTCTCCGTGAAGGATGAATTGGCCAGGAACCTCCCTCACGGATATCAAAGAAGCCTCGGGGTCGCGGTCGCCCTCGCAACGGACCCGGAGCTCCTATTGCTGGACGAACCCTTCAGTGGGATGAATGCACAAGAGACCTCCGCCATGATGGAGCAAATTCGGGAGATACACAAAGAAAAGACGCTCACCGTCCTCTTGGTTGAACATGACATGAGGGCGGTCATGGAGCTCTGTGAGCGCATTATCGTGCTCAATTTCGGCGTCAAAATAGCCGAGGGAGAGCCTGAAAAGATCCAAAAAAATCCCTCTGTAATTGAAGCATATCTGGGGGCGTATGAAGATGTTGCTTGATATCAGAGATTTACATGTCAATTACGGAAAGGTTGCCGCGGTTAAAGAAATCTCCATGGAGATTGACCAGAAAGAGATTGTCACGCTCATAGGCCCGAATGGGGCTGGGAAAACCACCCTGATGCGGACCATATCCGGATTAAAGAAGGCCATGAAGGGCGTAATCCTTTTTAAAGGAGAGAGAATAGACAACAAGACCCCACAGAAAATTCTCAAAATGGGCATCGCCCACGTGCCCGAGGGAAGACGGGTTTTTCCATTTATCTCTGTTTCCGACAATCTCGATTTAGGGGCCTATACGCGAAAGGATCGTACGGAAATCAAAAAGGATCTCGATACGATCTTTTACCATTTTCCCATCTTGAAGGCCCGGCTGGGACAACGAGCTGGCAGCCTCAGCGGCGGTGAGCAGCAGATGCTGGCCATCGGCCGGGCGCTTATGTCCAAGCCCGTTCTGTTGCTGTTGGATGAGCCCTCTCTGGGGCTGGCCCCCAAAATGGTCTCCGAGGTAGGAAGGATTATCCAGGAAATTAATAAGCTTGGGGTAGCAATTATTCTGGTGGAACAAAATGCAACCATGGCTCTCAGAGTCTCACAGAGGGGTTACGTAATCACAACGGGAAGCATTGTTCTAAGCAGTGATCGGGAAGGACTGATTGAAAACGAAGATGTCAAAAAGGCATATCTGGGCATTTAGAGGAACGCTGCATATGCTTTTTTGCCTGATTTTCAAGCCCGAATGGGGGGCATAGAATATTGGGATTAATGCTATCGGGACCCAAATTCACGCCAAAGGAGTGTAAGAGAAATTGAGAACAACGAAGAAGTCAAATCGAGACATCTGTCGGTTTGATCACGCGTCGATATGAGGCGGGTGCGGATAGAGGAGGAGCGTCAAGTCCAATGTGAGACGCTGAACCAAATTACATGAGAAGGAGGATGTTTTGTTATGGGCACAGAAATTCTTGAGCAAATCAGAAAATCCCTCATTGAAGGGAACCGAAAGGAAGTTGATCGCCTGACGAAGCAGGCGATACAAGATGGCATATCCGCCGTTATGATTCTTGAAGAAGGCCTGATTCCGGGGATTAGGGTGGTTGGGCAGCGTTTCAGTGAAGGGGAATACTTTCTTCCCGAGCTATTGGTTTCAGGGAAGGCGATGCGGTCTGCGGTTGAGCAACTTGAACCTTTGCTGGGTACAGGCAGTGGATCTCACGCTGGAAAATTCCTCATTGGAACTGTAAAGGGTGATATTCACGATATTGGAAAGAACATTGTCGCGATGATGCTTAAAGGCAACCGATGGGAAGTGACCGACTTGGGGGTGGACGTTTCACCTGAAAAGGTATGCGATGCCATCAGGGGCGGGGATTATGATATTTTCGGTATGTCCACCTTGCTTACTCTCACAATGCCGGCGGCCCATGAGACCATCGAGGCGATCAAGAAGGCCGGATTGAGAGACAAGATAAAAATCATGATTGGCGGGGCGCCGATTACTCAGGAATTTGCCGACAAGATCGGTGCGGATGAATACGCCCAGGACGTCTGGGAGGCGGTGGAAAAAGCGCAGCGATTAGTGGCAGGTGCTTAACTGAAAAAAGGAGGTAAGCAAAATGAGCATGACAGGGACAGAGAGGATACTCAAGGCCCTAAAACGGGAGGAGCCCGACAGGGTGCCTACAATGGAGTTGCTGATCGACCCGAAGGTACGAGAGGCGATTTTGCCGGGTGCTTCCTATGAAGAATTTATTGAGAATATGGACTTGGACGGACATGTGCTTTTTGATAAGGTGTATTCTTGGACATATGAAACCGTGGACGAGGCGAAGGGGATCGTTAAGGACCAATGGGGTGCGCTCACTCAGTTTGGAACGGAGCTCCTGGGGCACCCCATAGAACGGGCGATCAAAGAAGAGAAGGATTTGGATCGATATATTCCGCCCGATCCCGACGATGAGTCCCGCTATGAGCCCTTGAAGCATTGGATCAAGCGATTTAAAGGCGAGCGAGCAATTTTTGCCCACGCTACCGACGTTTTTGACATCGCAAGGGAGAGTTTCCTGGGGGACGTGCTCTACTATGAGGCAATGGTGGAAAACCCGGAACTGATTGATCGGGTAAATCAAATCGCGTTGGAATACAACCTTAAATCAATTAAAAACCAGATCGAATTGGGGGCGGATGCGTTGTCGGTTACAGGCGATTTTGCCATGACCAAGGGTCCCATGGTGTCTCCAAAGCACACCGCCCGATTCCTGACCCCGGCCACACAGAAGCAGGTGGAATTGGGCCACGAACTCGGCGTCCCGGTTTTCAAACATACCGATGGAAATCTCTGGAAGATCATTCAATTGCTCGTGGATACGGGCATTGATGGTTTGCATCCCATTGATCCAATGGCGGACATGGATCTTGCTGATGTCGGAGCAAAATACCCTGATCTTTGTCTGATGGGGAATGTCAACTGTGGGGCTACATTAAGTTGGAAGTCGGAAGAAGAGGTACGCCAGGAAGTCAAGGAATGTATCAAGAAGGCAGGCTATGGCGGTGGTTATATCTGCATGTCGAGCAACTCCATTCATTCGGGCGTAAAACCGGAGAATTATGTCGCCATGCTAAAGGCCATTCGGGAATTCGGAAAATACCCCCTTGAGGTGTAGCAAAATCGTATACGCGGGCAATAGGTTTTTTTGGACACCCCGCCTATGGGCGGGGTGTTTCATAATGAGCTCAGAATTCACTCGTGAACATTGATCGGCAGATTTTCATGACTGAGTATATTTTTCTTTGCTGGCTCTGGCCTGCACGTTAACAGGACAAGTTTGGATTGTTCTACGTTCAAGTGGTATCTGCCCGTATTCCTGGCAAACCGAAAATTGAAGCCACCTCAGTTGCGGGATAAACAGACGGGGTTAAGGAGAAAAACATGTATATTGTTGGTGAATTGATTAACGCATCCCGCAAGAAAATCGCCACGGCAATTGGAGACGGGGACAGTACGTACATCAAAAAAATCGTCACGGATCAAGACAAAGCTGGAGCGGACTTCATAGATGTAAACGCGGGTATTTTCGGCGCTCAAGAGGCGAGTTACCTTCAGTGGCTAGTTGGGAACGTCCAGGCAGTTACTGAAAAGCCTTGCTGTATTGACAGTCCCGATCCGAAAGCCATCGAAGCGGCCTTGGCAGTGCATCAAGGTCCCACGCCCATGGTCAATTCCATTTCTTTGGAGAAATATCGTTGGAACAACCTTCTGTCAGTCCTGACCGGGACCGATTTGCGAGTCGTCGCTCTGTGTATTTCCGATGACGGAATGCCCGAAACGGCAGATGAACGGCTAAAGATTGCCGACAAGTTGATCAACGGTTTGGTACAAAATGGAATTCGGATAGAGAATATTTTTGTTGATCCATTAGTGCAGCCGTTGGCGACGGATTCCACATATGGTATGGAATTCATCAATGCGATAGAGCGCATCACGGCGGAGTTTCCGGGCATTCACACTGTCTGTGGTTTATCCAACATTTCCTACGGGCTTCCGGAGCGAAAATTTCTAAATCAAACCTTGGTAGTTATGGCGATCACCAAAGGTTTGGATGGTGCGATCATAGATCCTTTAGACGAACGCATGATGGGTGCCATCAAGGTAGCTGAGGCACTATGCGGCAGGGACGAATACTGCATGGATTATATAAAGGCTTTTCGAGCGGGCCTGTTCAAGTTTTGAATGGAAGGTGAACCAGTAAAGAGATGCTCGTCTAAAATTTTCTTGTCTTCGTGATTTTCTGAGGGAATAGAAAACTTTGTTTCCTGAGGATCGCGTTCTCCCTGGGGCCCTCTTCCGGGGGTTACTCCACTATAATGCTGACATCCCACATGCTCTCCTCGAAAGCCCTGAGAAAATCCATTTAAGAGCATCTTCCAAATATTTTGGATATGCAATCAATTGATTTGAAAGAAATTAGCAAATGGCGATAATATTGTTGCCACCGAGGTTCCTTAAGTGCATACTTATATCCAAGGATTGAAGATGAGGAGCGTATAATTTGGACCAGTCAGCTGAAATTAAAACAAGTGGGAAAAAATTTGTTCCTGAAAAAATCAAGAACAGACTCTATCCGGTGGTTCTTGATCGTTTCTCTAAGCATGATTTCCATCAAGTAAACCTGAAGGAAGTAAGCGAGAGTTCTGGAGTGAGCACAGCCACAATCTACAAGTATTTCGACTCGAAAGAGAACCTAGTCTTTGCAGTTTTGGAAGAACATATGGAATTCATGGTGAATCAAATGAAAATTCATATCCAAGGAATTGAATCAACAAGAGAAAAATGGAGAAAACTATTTTGGGTCATCTTGAATCATTACGACACCACGCCTGGCCTCGCGGTTACCTTTTTCATCACTGTTCCTACAAAAACTTGGATGGAGGAACCAGATTGGCCCAGGTTTGATATACAAGAGATCAGCCGTCCGATCATCAGCGAAGGGAAAGAAAAGGGGGATCTTGATCTGTCATTAAGGGAATCTCAGATTTTAGCTCAATTTTTCATGCATTTGAGAAGAGCAGTGCAGGTTTGGTATTATCATCGGATGCAATGGAATCTGGCTGATTCTATCGATCGATTCTTTCCTGTTTTCTGGAAGACCGTCTCTTCGTGATATTTTGCCACTTGACTATAGGGGCACAAACCGATTGTATCCCCAGAGAATTCATGCCGCCAGAAATAGTTGAGTCCATCTGAAGCACTCCATGCCAAAAGGGATTTTTTAACAACATTTTGGAAATTGTCAATATACCTGTCCGTGGTGTTCGGCGCTGAATGTCCGAGCAGGTTTTGAATGGTCGGAATGGATTTCTTGTATTTGTCGGCCAGCAAGGATACGAACATTTTTGTTCATCCGGAAGTTGCGTGTTTTTTAGATTTCGAATAGCTCTGAAGAGAGGATTCAGTTTCAGCTTTGGCCTGCTCCCTCTCTTGCTTTTTTTCGTCATTCCGGCGGTTCCCAGATCGGAGTTCGGGACAGGCACCGGAATCCAGTCATACGATGTTATGGTATAAATCCTGCCAGTTAGGATTATCACTTTCAATCAATTAGAGCTTCCATGCTCGTTTCCAACCCTTTATTCTCTTCTCCCTCAAGATTGCAGATTCCATGCTCTCGTGAAGCTCATACCAAACCAGCCTGTGGAAGGAGTAACGCTTGAAGCCTTCCACCATATCGTTCTTATGTCCCCCCGCTTCACGATTTTTGAGGTCACACCTGTGTACAAGGTACCGTTCCTCTTGCTCGCCAAGATGTATACAGCAGTCTGCTTATCCACAGGTTATCACTTCTTGTCAGGGCCGTTTTGAACATGTAGTGGAGGCATCGGCATAAAGACGTAAGATCTTCTTCTTTGGTTTTTCTTCCATATCAAATCATTTTAAACCTTTTTCTTCAGTTTTCTTCGCTTCAACAAAATATGTTCTTCCGTATCCTATTCAAATCCCATGGGGGGCTTGTTAAAGTAGAGTTCACGATGGAAGATCGTGGGCACTAATTCATCGTACAACATCATACGATCACCCGCAATATGATTCCTCGAAGGCTGGCGTTACAAAATTGTTATCCTGATGATTTGGAGAAAAGAAGATCTATTCAACCTGCGGCATGGCATTTTCAATGATCAGGTCAGAAAGCGCCGGCCTGCTGAAATTCCTGGAAACCCTGTCGAAGATGTATCTGTAGGCGTTGACACCCAGCTTTTTTGCTGTTTGGGTGATCGTCAGAAAGGAGTCCTTAGCTGTTGTTCCCGCA
>Ga0208648_1000578_pt1 | contig 35636 bp, 39 predicted proteins | sample AntAceMetag02UKL_FD_184772 | JGI IMG/M metagenome (GOLD analysis project Ga0208648, IMG submission 184772) | Saline lake microbial communities from Ace Lake, Antarctica - Antarctic Ace Lake Metagenome 02UKL (SPAdes) (version 2) | ecosystem: Environmental > Aquatic > Non-marine Saline and...
ATGGAGCGCTATACAAGGACTTGTCGCTTTATCCTCTCATGCAATTACTCATCAAAGATAATCGACCCATTGCAGTCAAGATGCGCACTTTTCAGGTTCACGCGAATTCCAGACAAGGCGATTTCAGAGCGTCTTGAGATGATATCCCAAAAAGAAGGCGTGTCCTTTGATGCTGGCGGAATCGAGGCAGTTCTTTATGTTGCTGACGGTGACCTTAGGCGCGCAATAAACGTCCTTCAGGCAACAGCGGCCTCAGCCAAAAACGTAACAGAAAAAGACGTTTATCTTGTCGCGTCGCGCGCAAGACCTGAAATGGTGAGGGAGCTTATGGAAAAAGGAATATCAGGAGATTTTTTGGCCGCAAGGAAAATGCTCGATGATCTTCTTATAACAAGGTCAATCTCAGGCGAGGAGATACTCTTGCAGATGCATAAGGAAATTGAAAACCTAAACATATCAAACGAAAAAAAACTCGGTATGGTCAAGCTTATAGGGGACTACAACTTCAGGCTTGTTGAAGGTGCAAACGAGAAGATACAGCTTGACGCGCTTTGTGCGCAGATGGGAACCCTATAATCTATTAACTAAAAACACTAACTAGTAATACAATAAGATGGAAGTAACACTCTACCACAGCCCCACATGCCCATACTGTAAGATGGCAAAAGACATGCTTGATAAAAGCGGGATTAAATACAAGTCAGTAGACGTTTCTGCATCAAAAAAAGTAGCAGAGGGGATGATTGAAAAATCCGGCCAGATGGGAGTTCCAGTCATATTCTTTGGCGAAGAAAAAGTGATAGGATTTGACGCATCATCAATAGAAGCTGGAATAAAACTGGCAAAAAAGGAATCTAAATGACTGTGCAAACAGACTTAGTCATTGTGGGTGGTGGACCCGCAGGCCTTAGTGCCGCGATATACGCCGCAAGATTCAGGCTTGATACTGTAGTTGTTGCTCAGGAACCGGGAGGAACGCTTGCAAAGACTCATCTTGTTGAAAACTGGCCCGGGGAAAAGTCAATTAGCGGAGCTGACCTTATGTCAAAGATTCTCGAACATGCTGAAAGTTCGGGCGCAAAAATAGAGTATGACCTAGTTAAGTCCGCTGAAAAGAAAGGAGCTGTCTTTTCCTGTGAACTGGATTCAGGAGAAAAAATAGAGTCAAAAGCCATAATTCTTGCAACAGGTTCAAAACCAAGAAAGCTTGGCGCCCCCGGAGAAGACGAGTTCTTTGGAAAAGGGGTCTCATACTGTGCAGTATGTGACGGCATGTTTTTTAAGGATAAGACAGTTGCCGTCCTTGGGGGGAGCGACTCAGCCGCAAAAGCCGCGATATACCTTGCAGATATCGCAAAAGAGGTTTATGTGATATACCGTCGCGAGAAGATACGCGCTGAACCAATAAACCTCGAGCGTCTTGAATCAAAAAAGAACGTTACAATAATCACAAAAACTAATGTTACCGGGATAATGGGTGAAAATCTTGTCAAGTCCCTTAAGCTCGATAATAAGTATAAGGGAAGCGATAGTTTGTCGGTTGACGGGGTATTTGTCGAAATAGGCCACGAACCTCAATCTGAACTTGCCCGCGAGCTTGGCGCAAAATTATCTGAAAATGGAGAAGTTATTACAGGCCCACATGGCAAGACGAATATTGACGGCTTGTTTTGTGCAGGGGACTTGTGTGCAGGAAGCTTCAAGCAGGCGATAACTGCCGCTGCGGCAGGAGCAAATGCCGCAGATTCTGTCTATTCTTTTTTGTCAGGAAACGAGGTTAAAACAAGCCTTTGATTTTTTCTGGGATACATTTAGGAACTTTTATGCCCTAAATTGTTTGTAGCTTAGATTCAGTTCCCTAGAATTTTCACCATCTTTATAGTAACTATAAGTACTCCCTTTTGTGATGCTATCTTTATCAGTAAGCTCTCTTATGAGTGGTTTACCTGGAAATGGATTAGCTAAATACTCTTTTTTACCTATCCTGAATTTGACATATGAATGTCCAACACCAGAATGTCCGTCGTAACTATACCCACTTCTAACATACGACACGTCCCGAATTTTGCCACGTCTTGCCATAAGGGCTGCTGCAAGCGCGTCGCACGCAACTTTACACCCCCATACAGGTCTCCCATCTTTACTAAAGCGCGTTCCTATCTTTTTTGTTGTCACGACATCATGAGCAGTTGTCTTATCATATATTTTTTGCCAGGCATCCCGATTTTTTTCAGGGGTGTAAAAACTAGCAATTTTTTTTGTCATGTCAAAAACACCGTTACGTGTGTCAGGAAACTTATTTGCAAAGGTCTTTATGGCCACAGTCTCACGTGTCGGATCAAGAAGTCCTTTTGCCATCCATTTATGTTCCCCCTTACGGAGTTCTCTCATCCGGGCGGCTCGTTCCTTTCGCCAGGCAGAATCAAAATAAGTCTTGTTGACGTATTCATTCAAAGGCTGCTTTTTAGGTACGGCCGCAGGTTTCTTAGGTCTTGCCATTTGGTAATTTGCAAAATATTTATCTATTTGAGTGCTTGCTTTCTTTGCCCGCGCAATTTTTTATAAGTAAGCCCAAGTTCTTTAGAATCCTTTCCCTCTTCATAACTGTAAACCATGGGGTCTCCTCCAAGTTCCCTTTTTGTATTGGGGCGCAAAGGCATTAGATGTGCTTCACTTCCTGGAAACGGGTCTGCTAGATATTCATGGTCCCCCATCTTAAACTTTACGTAGGAATGCCCAAAGCCCCGGTTTGTCTCACGGACGTAAGTTACGTCACGAATGTCTCCGCCTTTTGACTTGAGTGCCGCAACAAGCGTGTCACATGCCGCTTTGCAACCCCACTCGGCCCCGAGTTTAGGGTGGAACTCTGCCCCTATCTTTTTTGTCGTCACGACATCATGGGCTGTTGTCTTATCATATACTTTTTGCAAGGCGTCCCGATTCTTTTCGGGGGTGTAAAAACTAGCAATGGTCTTTGTCATATCAGATATGCCCCCAGGTGTCTCAGGAAACTTTTTTGCAAATGCTTTAACTGCAGGAGTTTTAAGTGTTGGGTTAAGGAGTTCTTTTGCCTTTAATTTCTCCCCCTTCCGGCGAAGTTCCCATATCTGGGCGGCTCGTTCCTTTCGCCCGGCAGAATCAAAATAAGTTTCGTTGATACGCTTGTTTAAAGGCGGCTTTTTCTGTGCGGCAGGGCTTTTCTTTTTTGTGGCCATTTAAGAAGCTAAATCCTATGGAATTATATTAAGATTAAAAAGAGATAAACGGGACAAGCTAATGTTTTTATATATTTAACCCCAATATTCGCCACAATAATAATGGATAAAAAAGTAATTGTTACAATTGCAATCACATTGTTACTCACTTTACCCTTAGCAAACGCTACATCGAGTTGTGTGACGTTTCTTCCAAATGATGCCCCTGGAAAAGAGATGGGATACATGGATGCATCTGTACTGGATGGGTATATGGAAGACGTAATAATGATGGTCGCCGATGAAGACTCTGATGGGGATTACGAGATTGGTGAGGAACTTGCAATACAACCAACCGTCCCACACCCAAGTTCAGGTCAGCAGGTCATGGTGCAAAATCTCCTTGTTAGAATATATAAGAACGGCGCTCTTGTTTTCTATGAGTATACTGATGAGGACTTTGGCATAGTCTCATATGAGATTCCGGCATATGGAAGTTTTGAAATTGTTGCAGGCGATGCCAAGTTTGATTTCATCCCCGAATTTGAATTTGATGGCGAGACTGAGGAAGAGGAAAGTGCAGAAGAGTTAACAGAAATCGAAACAACCCTTCCAGAAAATCCCCTAGAAGACTCTCAGGAACAAGCAGAGGAAGCAACAGAAAGCGCCGCTGGAGTAGACACGGCTGAAATTGAGTCTGGAGAACAAGACGCATTAAATGATACATTACCCGCAACAATAGAAACCTCTGCTGGAAATCCGTTTACTCTGGATGAGGGCACGATACTCTACATAGGAATAGCGCTTGTAATAATAGCCGCGATTGTAGCAATATATTTTGTTCTTTTTTCAGGACGTGGCAAGAAAAAAGGTTTAAGTGGCATAAAATATAGGGATAAGAGAAGACGTGGTCACTCGTATGCAACAGGAATCTAAATGATGCTTCCAACAGCTCAGGAATTCAGGCACATGCGCACAAAAGTAGGCCTTACTCAAAAAGACCTTGCAAGAAAAGCGGGAGTCTCCCAGGCACTTATCGCAAGAATTGAAGGGGGCTCAATCGATACAAAACTTTCAACTGCTCAGAAAATACTCGATGCTCTGAAAACAAGCCCGACAAGAAAAAAGTCCCTCGACATAAAAGATTATATGCACTCCCCCGTCACTTATTGCCAACCAACTGACATTCTCAGACGCGCGATTTCCATAATGGAAGAAGAAGGCATATCCCAGATGCCTGTTATGGAGGGTGGCAAGCAGGTAGGTTCTATAGTCGATACAAAAATCGTAAAGATACTTTCAAAAAAGGGAAGCCGCGCAACAAAGGCAAAAATCTCACAGATTATGGCGTCTCCCTTCCCAGAAATTGACTCGAGCGCACCGATAGACAAGGCAATAAGGCTTCTTGGAAAAAGTCCGGCTATCCTAGTTATGAATGGTCCCCATGTCTCAGGGATAATCACAAAAGCCGATGTTTTGAGAATGGCACTCTAAGAATCTGTAATTGTGGCGAGTTTGAACAAAACACACAACATCTTGTGGTTGTTTTTATTCCCGGTGCTCAAATATACTCATGAAATGTCCTTTCTGCAGCTTTTCGGAAACCAGAGTTGTTGATAAAAGGGATTCTGGCGAACAAGACTGCACGCGCCGCCGCCGCCAGTGCCTAAAATGCCATCAGCGTTTTACTACTTATGAGCGTCCTGATATCTCCCAGATAATGATTGTAAAAAAGGACGGACGCATGGAAGCTTTTGACAGGTCAAAAGTACTAAAAGGAATCATCCGTGCATGTGAAAAGCGTCCAATCTCAGTTACTGCGATGAATAAGATGGCTGAAGAAGTTGAAATAGAAATCAGAAAGGACAATTCTCGCGAGATTTCTTCAAAAAAGATAGGCAACATAATAATGCGTAGACTAAAGAAGCTTGATAAAGTTGCGTATTTAAGATTTGCTTCAGTGTACCGTGAATTCGATGACTTAAATGATTTTGAAAAAGAGTTCACAAAACTTTCGGGGGGATAAGAAATGGAGATAAAAGGAACAATAGTAGAAGATACTTACGCAGAGGCATTCGACGGTCTTTTTGCAAGGATGATTGTTACCGCAAAGAATTCTAAGTTGCTAAAAAAGGCGGTTTATGACGCAACAGCCCTTCCCTGTACTGTATTTGGCGAGGCAGAGGGTGGCGTAGAGGCCTTTCTTAGCCCTCAGGAGACCCCAGACGGCCGCATCGGAGCAATAATCCAGCTTTGGGTCGCATATACTAAAAATGCTAAAGATAAGCTCACACGCGAGCTTGGGAAGAGAATAAGACAAGGAATTCTTGTTGTCCCCACAACGCGCGTCTTTGATGCCCCAATGGGTGAGAAAAAGGACGAAGTGAGTATGATGGAGATTGTCGGCCATTGCGGGGACGGTCATGAGTGGACTGAAGAGCGCTTTGGAAGAACTTTAATAAATGTCCCACTGATGATGGGAGAGTTTCTGATAGATGGGAAGATAACTGCTCAAAAAGGGGTTGCTGGAGGAAACATCTGGCTTTTTTGCGAGTCTGAAGAAGACGCACTTAATGCAGCCGAGAAATGCGTGCTCGCGACAGACAAGGTTCCCGGCGCAATTGCCCCCTTTGATATATGCTCTGCCGGCTCTAAAGTCGAGACGAATTTCCCTGAGATAGGGCCAACGACAAACCATCCCTTTTGTCCGACATTAAAAGGTAAAATAGCTGATTTTAAAGTGCCCGAAGGAATCGTTTCAATCCCGGAGATTGTAATAGACGGAACTTCCTTAGACGCAGTTAGGGATGCGATGAAGGCTTGCGTGGACGCGGCCGCAGGAATGGATGGCGTGCGCATGATATCTGCAGGCAACTTCGGCGGGAAACTTGGGCGACACCACATATACCTAAAAGACTTAATCTAAAAGTTTAAGGAAATCTAATTAAAAATGATTTTTGTCTTTGACCTTGAGGGACCACTTTCTCCGATGGACCACGCGGCAGACTGCATGAAGTTAATCGGCGAGAACCTGGGACGTGACGATTTCTTTGACCTTTTTGGCATGCTTTCCCTTTATGATGACGAACTTACTTTGGAAGGAAAGCCCGGTTATAATCCTGGGGACACTTTACGCCTTATAGCCCCTATTGTCTCGACGCACCTAAGTCGTGAGGAAATGATTGGGATAAGTGAAACAGCGACTCTTACTCCGGGCGCAAAAGACCTAATGGCACGACTTGACCTTGACAATGTCTATGTCGCGTCCACATCATATTCAGAGCACGCCCACACAATTGCAAGACGTCTTGGAATCTATCCTGAAAACGTCAATTGCACAAAACTTCCCGATTTTAAGAGTTTCCCATACATGGAGGATCTTGAGAATATCTTTGCAAAGTATAAGGACACTGGCTCAGAGATAAGCGCTGTTAAGGCGGACCTTGATTCTTTCTTTTGGTCCAGGCTCCCTTCAGAGTATCTCACAACAAAAGTCTGTGGCGGGGCGCGCAAGCTTGATGTAGTAAAACGTCTTGTAGAAGAGAGGCGCGAACCAAGTTCTAATTTTGTTTGCGTGGGTGACTCGATAACAGACATCAATATGCTTGAAGGTGTCGCCGAAGCAGGCGGACTTGCAATATCTTTTAATGGAAATGGATACAGCGCGCCTGTTGCAAACCTTTGCGTATCCTCAAAATCGCTTATGGCGATATATCCTCTTGTGGAAGCAGACGACCCATGGAAAATTGTTTCTGACTGGCGTGAGATTCAAGACAGGCTAAAGCTTCTAACACCAAAAACACGCGAATATTTCAGGGACAAAGGAATCTTACCATCTTATGACGAAGTAAGAAAATCTTACCTCACAGGAGCCTATCCAAAAGAGGAAGTAAGAAAATCTTACTTATGTGAAGTCGTAGTCAGGCAAAAGACTGCGCGAAAAGAGATGAGAAAACAGTATGGAGACCTGACATGATAACATTTAGCAAAAAAGATTACGCAGAACGGTTCAGCGCCTTACGGGAAAAATTATCTCCAAAAGAAGTCTTCTTAGTAAATAGTGGTGCAAATATGCGTTATCTTACAGGCTTTAATTCCGGACGTATGATTGTGTCTAAGGAGACTGCCACATACTGGCTAAACGAGGCCTATTCCGGGCTTTCAAAAGACGCCCCGCTTGAAGCAACGCCATATTCTAAGGATTGCATAAAAAATGCGATATTCGCCCTTAATCCAAAATCCATTCTGATTGACGAGATGAGTTTTCCAACTTACGAGTACTCAGATTCCAAGTTAAAAGGACTTTACAAGAGCTCAGAAATCCTAACTGACCTTAGGATGATAAAATCCGAAAAGGAAACTGAACTTATAAGAGAATCCGGAAAGCTTGCAGCCGAAGTTATCAAAGCCGCAGAAGAGATGACTCTTATCGGTATGAATGAATTTGAACTGGCTGGAGAGCTTGAGGGGATGATACGAAAAGGGGGTTCGGAGTGGCCGCCATTTGAATCGGGGATGCTTTGTCTGGCAGGACCAAACACAAGATACATTCACGCGCCACCATCAGAAAGAAAGATTAAGGGGGGTGACCTTGTTGTCCTTGATATCGGAGCCTCAATCGGAGGGTATCACTCAGATATGACGCGCACACTTAAAATCGGCAATATAAGCGAACCAGCATCAGAACTTCGCGATTTTGTAATGGATCTTGAGGCAAGCTGCATTGAGCGCTGTGAGATTGGCGGGAAAATATCTGAAGTGCACAAGTACGCCGAGGAGCAAATTGAAGCATATGGGCAGAAGTTTTATCATCTGCTTGGGCACGGCGTTGGACTGAATATCCATGAATCGCCGTCCATCGGACCAGACTGCGAGCTTGTCTTTAAAGAAGGCATGGTATTTACAATAGAGCCAGGCATTTATACAAGTGAGATAGGTGCAAGATTTGAGGATACGATTACGTTTAAAGATGGCAAGAAAGAAATCCTGACAAAATAACTGTGCACATCCTAAAACCATTCATTTATATATAAAGAACCAATTATATTCCACTTACTATTTAAAATGGACAATAAACTGATTTTTGCCGCCATTATTGCAATTGTAGTGGCTTTAGTAATGATATTTGTTTTATTTGTTGGTGATCCTAGTGAACTTTCAAGCATATCGAGTTTTGTTTTGATGGATTCTGCCGATACGCAAACCGGGGACATCGATGAATGCGAGGAAAGACTCTTGAAAGTAGAACGAGAGTTGTGCTATATGGAGTTTGCAGAAAAAAATGGAGATTTAACTTTATGTGAAAAAATCGAATATGATACAACTAAGGCTAGGTGCATTGTTGGTGTTACCAAAGATCCGCAAGATTGCTTAAGATTTAAAGATTATGATTTTCAACAAATATGTTTAGCAAAACTTACCAATAATCCAGATATTTGCAAACAATTCACTGACGAATGGAATAACAGAAATTGTTATACTGACGTTGCAGAAGAAAACAACAGACCTGAACTTTGTGAAAAAATAATTAATGCAAGTGAGGTTTCCTATTGTTATTGGGGGGTAGCAAAAGAAAACAACAGACCTGAACTCTGCGAAAAAATCAAGTCACAATATGATAAAAATAACTGTTATTTTCACATTGCAATGGACTATTCACGCCCGGAACTCTGTAATAAAATAAAAGATTCTGAAACTGGAGATGTCTGTTATGCTGTCATTTCAGAAGATTCCAGTAGACCGGAACTCTGCGAAAAAATCACAGACATGGGAATTAAAGATAGTTGCTATTCTGATATCGCAAGGAATTCCAATAGACCAGAACTCTGCGAAAAAATCACAGACTCAGATAGTAGGGATTACTGTTATTCTAATATTTCAGAAGATTCCAGTAGACCGGAACTCTGCGAAAAAATCACAGACCCATATGATAGGGACCGCTGCTATTCTGATATCGCAACGAGTTCCAATAAACCGGAACTCTGCGAAAAAATCACAGACTCAGACCGTAGAGACTACTGTTATTCTAATATTTCAGAAGATTCCAGTAGACCGGAACTCTGCGAAAAAATCACAGACATGGAAATTAAAGATAGTTGCTATTCTGATATCGCAAGGAATTCCAATAGACCAGAACTCTGCGAAAAAATCACAGACTCAGACCATAGAGACTACTGTTACTCTAATATTTCAGAAGATTCCAGCAGACCGGAACTCTGCGAAAAAATCACAGACTCATATGATAAGGACCACTGCTATTCTGATATCGCAAGGAATTCCAATAGACCAGAACTCTGCGAAAAACTCACAGACTCATATGATAAGGGTAGCTGCTATTCTACGATTGCAAGAGATTCCAATAAACTGGAACTCTGCGAAAAAATCACACACACAGAAAAGAAAGATAGCTGCTATTCTGATATCGCAAATGATTCCAATAAACCAGAACTCTGCGAAAAAATCACAGAAGAATCTGCAAAAAATTATTGCTATTCTAAGATTGCAAAGAGTTCCAATAGACCAGAACTCTGCGAAAAAATCAAGTCACAACATGATAAAAATAACTGTTATTTTGGCATTGCACTCGACTATTTACGCTCAGAACTCTGCGAAAAAATCACATACACAGAAAAGAAAGATAGCTGCTACCAAATGATTGAAGAGCAACTAGAACATGAAAATTTTGAAGAATCCATAGATAGTGAGAAGCCCATAGAATCTTATGGGATATTGGATTTAGATTATTCTGATAGTGCATTGGAGAATAATGAACCTGAACTCTGCGGGAAAATCGTAAATGCACTTGATAGAGCTTGGTGTTATTCCGACATCGCACTAGAATATGACCGGCCCGAACTCTGCGAAGAAATCACAGACGAACTTGAGAAGGATTGGTGTTATTCCGACATCGCACTAGAATATGACCGGCCCGAACTCTGCGAAGAAATCACAGACGAACTTGAGAAGGATTGGTGTTATTCCGACGTCGCAGAAAAATTTGAAAATATGTAAATAGGGAATGAGGTTTATAGTGAGGTATGTTCTAATTTATATGATTTCAGTTCATCTTTAAAAATATGCACTATAGGGCAACATCATTATTAAGGATGTTTGATGTATGAAACTACTTAGTTATCCAGTATACGCGACAAAATAAGGTTTTTTAATAAAAGGCTTCAAATTAGGCGCTTAGTAGTTCCTTATTTCTAAACTTTTAAGCCGCTGTAGCTCAGTTTGGGAGAGCACCACGCTGAAGACGTGGGTGTCGTGGGTTCAAATCCCGCCGGCGGCATTTTTTTCTTAAAGAACTTTGCTTTTATTTTTAATCTTTAGAAATATGTGCTATGAAGCGACCCTATTATGAGGACGGCTGGATGCACGAAACTGCAAATTTTGTCAGGTCTATGAAGCCTCCGACAAGAAAGGATAAGGCAAAAAAGGCTGCCAGTTCTGCAAAGCGCAATGCTCTTAGCATAATTTATGCTTTAGTCCTAGGTGGACTTATTATCGCAGTATTTATGATAGCAAATCCCGCTAAAAGTTCTAATTGCGAGGCCTATCAAAGTATTATTCCAATAACCAAAGTCAGGGAAGAAACTGTTATGTATCCTGCAATCATGTCAAGAAAGAGCACAGTCATTAGTGACTGGGAAAACCGTAGCAACAGCACGAGTTGCCGTGGGGTTGAACTCTTTGACACAAACGAAAGTTTTCTTTCCGACTGGAAAGGCATGATGACAAAATATTACGAAGTCTATGGTGCCGATGATAATCCACAGATGAAACTCCTTTCACCTGCCGCCATGTTTGAGAAGGCAAAAGGATTTGACTGCGAGGATATGGCACATGCCTCACGGTGTCTTGCAAAAGAACATGATGTGGACTGCAGATTCTGGGTAGAAGAGCCGCTTGGGGAATTAATACCTGATAAAAGGGGTCATCTTGGTATTTGTTGTGAGGCAACGCCGGGTGAGTGGCTTTGCATCTAAAACGATATTTCCCCCATTTGGACCTAAATCTTAACCTGCCTCAAGCATATTTAGATGACTCCTTACTATTTATATACTTTTATTTATAAATAGTATTAACTACTTATAAATAGTTAACTACTATGGAATACACAAAGGAGAGTTTAAGGAGTCTTGCAGGCTCAAGGCTCAGGCAAGATATATTAAAATCTCTTGAAACCCCGATGAGGCTTTCTGAATTAAGGCGTGCAATAGGTGCAAATGCGCCAAACACGTCTGCGCGGGCAAAAGAACTAGAGGCTATGGGTCTTGTCGAAAAAGAGCGTGGAGAATATTATATAACCTCATTTGGCAAGATTATCCGTGAACGCCTGAAATTACTTTCAGACACAATAGAGTCGTTTGAATTGCACAGGCACTTTTGGGAGAGGATAATGCCACACATATCAGAGTCAACAATATCCAGGATACACCTTTTCAAGGACGCAAAATTGCACAAAAGTGATGATTTCTCTCCCGTTCGCGCAAAAAACCATATAATACATATTATAGATGTATCACGAACCGAACTTTTAGTGGCATTACCAAACAGGGTAAGTTATGACATAACGCAGGCTTTGGAGAATGCAAAAAACAGGGGCGTTCAAATCACATTTATTCAGGCGCAGGGCGACAAACTGCATAACCTGGGAATGATAATAAGCGAAAATACGACAAGTATATTTACAGGGCTCCTTGACATGGCATTATCCATAGATAATTGTCTTATGGATACACCAAGCTCATTTATCCTTGAAGGATTTTTCCCGAAAAATAATGAATCGAATCAAGCTCATCAACTTTCTATATTACCTTCAAATGTGCCCGCACTCTGGAATTCTTCAGCGTCAATTGCACGTTCGTAAGTAACTACAACATTTTCGCGATACCTGCTTCCAAGTTCTCCACAGGAACCAATTGTTCTGGTGCACAGGGTTTTTTCACCTGGAGCTATTGTTTCTGGAGAACATTCACCAGTCCCATCCTGAAAGTCTATTGTGCTCAGATTTTCATACGCTCCATTGTAAAAAAGCACACTTAGTTCACAGGTACTGCCAGTTTTTGCGACTTTCCATTCACCTGGGACAAGAACGCTAAACCCGACAGAAATCGGCTGAAGCCTTTCTTCCATCTCAAAAAGGCCGAGTTGCCATACTGCAATAAATGACACAAGAATAACAATTACTGCCCACCCATAAGTGGACATATATTCGATTGCAGACTGCCCCCTTCTGGATGAAAGAATCTTTTGCATGTTAAACTAAAGGTTTATGCAATAAAAGGACTTATTCTGAAGCCCCCCAAAGGGTGCCTGAACTCTTTCTGAGAATGCCACCTGGGCCCACATAACTTAAGGAGACTACGGCCTCAAACCGCTCACCTGATGGAACCTTGTTGCAGCCAGCATTTGCCCTGCAAAGTATTGTGTCACCTGCTGGGACGAGTTTTCCATTAGCCCCTTTATCACAAGCAATACCTTCAAAAGTGACGTTTCCAACACTTGCTCCTACTGTATTGATAAAAGAGACCGTGAGTTCGCCGGTTTCAGCCTTGCAGCCCCACTCTAGTGGTTTTATCGTCCCAAAGCCTTGATACCCCGGAGCGGCTAATGCTCCGCCACCTTCAAAGATGCCAAGCTGCCACATAAGGACTCCGACAACGACAACAACAAGAATCGCCCAGCCAAAAGTCATTAAGTACTCGGCACCACCCTGGCCTTTACGTAGAAGCATGTTGAATTTATTATGACCATACCCAGGATGTTTGCAACACAGTTATTTTCGCCCTTTGTGATATTGAGTATTGTCGCATTAGATGTTATTATAGGGGAGGCCCAGACTAATTCGTCTGATTCCAGCCAGACAAAGCCATCACCTGAGAAAATATCGTATTCATGGTAACCGTATAAGTAGTCGGGAAGCATTATATCTCTAGAATATCCATGCCCGTTTCTTGAAATGACGTTTACTGCCTCTGCAATCCTTGTTGCGATTCCCTGTGCGTTTATAGAAAGCTTTAAGTTCTCGGCTTCTGAATTCTTCTGGAAAAATATCATTAAAAGCCCCAAAAAAAGTATTGCGACAAAAGCGATTACTATATTGAATTCTATTGAGGACTGTCCCTTAGAACTCCTGTTTCTTTGTAATGTTCTCATTTTAAGGACAATTCAGGATAGCCAAATTAAGCTACCTGTAAATATTTATTGTTCCCCCGTAAGGACCGTTATAATCAGTTGATTCGACATAAAAGACATAATATCCTTCAGTATTGGGAAACGGTGAACCTCCTTCATTATCCCACTCAACTTCCCCTTTTGTGCGCCGCCAAACATCAGTATGTTCTCCTGCAACATCAACTGCTATATTGATAGTGTTTCCTGAAATGAATGAGGTAGGTTCGCCTAATACGTCAGGAGGCAGGTAGATACTGGCCTTAAGTCGTGTTGGATATCCTTGTGCATAAGCAAAATCCGCATATTCTGTCAGAGTATTTGCAGCTTTTATTGCAGAGCTCATTCCGGCTGTTTTTTGTGTCTGGGATATTTTGAAATAACCTGCCGAGAGAAGTACCATCAGGACAAGAAGGCCAAATCCTGTCAAGACCAAGTATTCTATTGCCGCCTGACCATATCCTTTTTTCATTTGACTTTGAGCCTCACTTTTTAAGCTGCTCTTGTGGATTTTCTATGGTCTCTTTTATCTGTCCGAGTTCTGGGATACTTTCAAAAAGACCTTCCTTTTCTATATAAAAACGTTCAATCAAATCCGAGACATCCTCTAAACTTTTGATACCTGTTTTTAACATATAATAAAGTACCATACGCCGCATCTCAAGTTCCTTCATTATATCTCTTTTATCTATTCTTGTAGATTCTGAGAGCTTATCAAGGAAAAGAATTGGCACCTCGATTTTTCCTTCTTTTACCCGCGCGACATCATCTGTTGTCGGGTCCCATAAGAAGATATCTCCCATCATGACAGTTCCTTTTGTTTCGCCGGATACCTCAGAGACTTGTGTTATGCGCCTGACAATCTTGCCCTTGTTCACAAACCTATTTTGTACCAAAACCAAGTCAAGAGTCCCGATTATATGTGGCGGTACTGACATAGGTTCGCTTTCTAGCCTGTCTGCGACTTCTCTAGAACTTGATGCGTGAAGGGTTCCCATCCCGATTCTTCCAATCTTCATTGCGTTAAAAAGCGTCATAGCTTCTTTGCCACGAATCTCCCCGACGATTATCCTATCGGGGCGCATCCTTAAAGTGTCACGCAAAAGGGCGTCCATGTCAAACTCCTTGTTTGACTCAAGCTGAACCTTATTTTCGATGTTAAGAAGGGACAGTTCAAAAGTGTCCTCTATTGTTATTACTCTTTCCTTGGGTGGTATGAATGAGGATAGAGCGTTTAGCATTGTTGTCTTACCGGAACCAACAGAGCCTGCGATAAGTATGTTTCCAGGAGTCAAATTCATCCCCTCGACTGCAAGCCAGAGGAATGATGCGAGGTCTAAGGACACAGTCCCGTTTTCCATAAGCTCGATTATGCTAAATGACTTCCTGCGTTGTTTTCTTATAGTCATTACAGCGCCCCTTGAAGGTATGTCGCCGTCAGTTATGTTCACCCTTGAACCATCAACTGCAGCAAGGTCTGTTATCGTCGTATCTTTCTTGCCACTTGCCTCGCAGACATCCTTTGCTATCCTTTTTATTCCGTCGGCCGACACGAATTGGATAAAGGTTTTGCACATCCCAAATTTCCTGTGGTATACAAAGACATTCTCACCTGCGCCGTTGACCATTATCTCTTCAAGATTATCATCATCAATCAGAGGCGATAAGACTCCGTATCCAAGAAGTTTTCCTGCAGCTTGAGCCGCGGCAAAATCAGACTTTGCACCTTTCTTTTTTGCAATCTCTTTTAGTTTTATCCAGCGTGCCTGAGCGTCAGGTATTGATTTTGACGCAGAAAGGTCGGCTTTTGTTAAAACAGGAGCTTTTACCCCCTTTGGAATCGCAATCTTATAGATGGGCATGGGCTCCCCTTCTACAGACTCAATAGATACCTGTCCGTATTTTGTTAGGGTTTCCATATCTTAATTAATGGGGCGGTCTTAAAAATCGCCTTTAAGTATAACATGAAACTCCTCAGTATTTTTATAGACAGCGTCCTTAGAATAGCTCGCCTGGCCTTAACTTTGCAGCATACCCGTATGCAAAAAAGCTAGGTTACGTTAAAGTCAATAGTAAACCAACCTATGTAAAATGGCAGCAAAAGCAAAAAAGACAAGTAGCCCAAAATGCGCAAAAGCAAAATGTGCTAAAAAATCAGTGACAAAAGCAGTGGCAAAAAGCACGCCCGTAAAGACAAGTGACAAGATAGCCCGCGGAGCAAAAGTTGCGCGCGCAAAAGGTGTCTATCGCACGCATGAGATGAAAGGACAAAAGATTGAGTTCTCTGTTAAAAAGCATGAGGATTCTGGAAAGAAAGTAGTAAGTGTCCATGGTGTTAAGATGTCAGGAGACGACGGAATCATACACCAGAGAATCATCGGTAAAGCAGACCAGACAAAAGTCAAGGCGCACATCTCGCGTAACAATGATTTTGTCCGCGGCCTTAAAGCTGATGAAAACTTCCACGGATTTGCCTTTGTTACATCAAGGTCTTAAGGAACTTTAATTAAACGGGGCGACATAGTTTGCCTCGACAATCTTTTCTTTTTAATTATTAATCAAACTTTTCGACCTAAAGGAAGCCTTGCGTTTTTTGGCAGGTTGTTTATTATGCGCGTTTCCTTAGGCTTTCCTATACCGATTATGTACTTTTTGTAACGTATTATAGCAAAGTAGCCAAGTGAGGAAGCTTCAATGTCCTTTGGTATGGGTATGTCAAGACCGCTCATCCAGTCGCTTGCCGCATTTGATTCAATATCGATTATGCATTTTGTTGCCATCTGCGAAGCATAGAGGCTAGGTCTAAAACGTCCTGCATCAAGAGTTCCAATGTACAAACCCCGGCGTCCCACTTGAAAAATATCTCGACCCGTATAAAGGAATACTTTTTTCCCGCTTGAGAACAAAAGACCTTCAGGAAGCTTGATTCCATACATATCATTTAGGTGGCTTCTCAAGTCCCCTATTTCCAAGTCCGTGTTATTCCTCCCGTCATCCATCTTTTTTGATTTTTGCAACAAAGAAAAATTCAGTATTATTGTCCCATGGATATATCCTTATAGCGTTTTCGCTACCTGGAAGAAGACCTTCTCTTGTCTCCATATTAAGTTTTTTCTTATCAATCACTTCAAGCTTTGCATTGTCCTCTTTTTCAAGTAGGTTAAGAACCACTTCCTCGTTTTCTTCAAGGCTTGAGGTGCAAGTCGAATAGACAAGTGTCCCCCCGGATTTTAGCGTGCCGTAAGCCTTTCGCAAGAGCCCTTTTTGAAGCCCGGAGATATTTCTTGCAAAGCCAGGCGTCCAGGTTCTAAGCACATGGGAGTTCTTTCTGGAAGAGCCCATGTTTGAGCAGGGGACATCAACAAGAACCTTATCAAATATCTCATGTTGCGGGAACCTTAGTCCGTCAAAATGGGTGATGCAGGCGTTCATAACACCACACCTTTCCACATTTGCGACCAAAGCCTTTGAACGCGAGATGTCAGGTTCGTTTGCAATAATAGTATCACAAAAAGGCGCCATTTGCGTGGTTTTTGAGCCGGGCGCCGCACACATATCAAGGACGCAGTCTTTTTCTTCCACATCAAGAACCAGTGGTGGGACCATGGATGCCGCTTCCTGAATATAAAAGTATCCGAATAGATGTGGGATGCTTGCGCCAATCCCTTTTCCTTCTACCCAAAAACCTGTTGGACACCAAGGAATGGGCGTTGCGTTTAGATTCTTTAGTTCCTCTGAGAAATCTTCAATCGAGGTCTTAAGGGGGTTTACTCTTATAGATCTTTTTGGCTCGCGGGAAACCCATTCTAAAAAAGTCTCAAACTCATCACCTAAAAGATTCTTGTGGTACTCCTCGCACTTCTTGTTTATTTTTGTCATATACAGCGACTATTTTTCTGTTTGAAAGCTTTAAATCTAACAACATGGGGCTAAAAGTCAAGAACATTGCAATTATTTTACTCGCAGCGTTATTATTTTTCCTAGTTTTACCTGTTGCATTTTCCCAGACGCCATGGCTCATAAACGACCTTGATGCTAAAGTCACTTTCTCAGGTAAAATCAATCTTGATTATGGGAGCAATGAGGATGGATATGCCCATACTGTAAAAGCGACGTTATATTCAATCCCACAAACAACAACGGGACAAAATGCCACTTTGGTTCGGGCTTCACCCAAAGACTATGAGCTTGAAACTGATGAATATGGCAACAAAAGAGTGGTTTTTACATGGTACTCACCCAAGAAGTCTGTTTTGGACTACTATCTGGAGTGGGACGTTACTTCAGAGCATCTTAAATTTGCAATAGACTCAATAGGCGAGTTCCCTCCCGATGAGGATATAAACGACATATACCTTAAACCTTCGAACCTAACTGCGTGGAACAAATACATTTCCACTAAGGCAAATTCTCTGACAAAGGAGTCAGGTACTTCTCTTGATGCCGTAAGGCGTCTTGTTGACTGGATATCAGATTACGTACATTATGATTACTCCTTAGTGTCTACTGGAAGTTTTTCTGCAAAAGAAGTCTTTTTGACTCGCAGTGGTGTATGCGATGAGTTTACGAATCTTTTTATCTCAATGGCAAAAAGCGTGGGCATCCCTGCAAGGTATGTGGAGGGTCTTGTTTATTCGGGCAAGGAATGGAACTATCATGCATGGGCTGAAGTATACATTGATGGCAGGTGGCTTCCGGTGGACCCGACATACAATGAAGTGGGCTTTATAGACTCAAGCCACATAACGCTTGCAAAGGCGCCAAGTGATGAATATATCTTTCATAAGTTATGGTGGGAAGGCCATGGAGCAACTGCCAATTTTCTTAAAACAGATTTTGAGATAGAAAACGTCGTTGAGACTCCGAGAAATCTCATAAGCCTGGATTTTAATCTTCCAGATGGAGCCTGCGCCCAGGAAGTAATAAAAGTAGATGCAGACCTTACAAATCTTGCCAACTCACATCTAGTCGCGGCGTGCGCCTTAAACATGCCTGAAGAAATGCACTTACTTTCGGCTCGCGAACAGACTACATTAATAGCGCCCAAAGGAACATCAACTGTTTCATGGAATCTCTCAACACCTGCCGGACTTGACGAGCAGTGGATACATATGATGCCGATTCAAGTTACATGTTTTCCTGGGGGAACAAACGTGACAAAACAACTTGAAGTCGACCCCCGAAACAAATCGGGCGGTACACTTTCTGCAAGAGTAGAAGATGTCGTCTACTTATCAGAAGGCTTTGTTATGACAAAGACAAGAAATACTGGAAATGCTCCACTTGGAGATATCGAAGTGGTTCTTTGTTATGGAGAAACTTGCGAGAAAGAAAAAGCAGGAACAATCAAACCCGGCAATGTCTCAACAGTATTTTTTGAGGGTATAACTCCGGCGGCAGGACAAAGTCTTGTGGTATCCTTAAACTCTTCACAGATAGATTCCTTCAATATGCATTCCGGAAACATCAGTGTTGATTTGGCTTCTGAAGACGAATCGGCAGAAGGCGGCAAGAAAGAGACTCTTCCCAATGAATCTGGCGTAACTGAGGGTTCTGAACTTTCAGAAACAAAGACTGTCAAGGGCTGGGACTTAATGATTCCAAAATCACGAGACGAGCAGTTTGCACTCATAATTACAGCAACAATAGCAATCATTGTAGTTGTCCTTATAATCCGGGCTGCCAAAAAGCGATAAACTCCAAAGCTTTTTAATAATTAATTTCTAACTAAGCGCTCAAAATTGAGTTTTCTTGATTCGTGGGCACACAATTCATTTGCAACTTACACGCGGCTGTAGTCTAGTCTGGTATGACATAGGCTTGCCAAGCCTGTAGCCCGGGTCCGAATCCCGGCAGCCGCACCTTAATTATTATTTGGGTAACTCGGTGCATCCACCTTATCTTAAGGTCATTGACATAACGTGCGTGTCCACCTTAAGATCCCGGCAGTCGCACCAGTTCTTCTCAGTATAGCTTTAGCGCCAACTTAAGCTTTTTGTCTTTTCAACCCTAATTAATCCAATGAGTCCAGGACCAAGGCGTGTTCCCAAGGATATCCATTTCAAGGGGAAGTTCATAGGCGAGCCAAAGTCAGTCTGCGCAACAAAGATAAAGCATTTAGGTAAACCAAAAGCTGGCAAGGTGACGATTGGCAACAATAAAATAAGAACAGTCTTTGACGGCCGATTAGGACAAGTGATGGCAAAAGGGGGCATGGGACATGATATTCTCAAAAAAACAGAAGAACAAAAACGGCCAGGAGTTTTTCTCAAAAGTAAATCGCGAAGAAATACGATTTACAGGCGCGCTGCACAACTAGCAACCCTGAAACATCTGGACATAAAACCCTCTTTTAAGGAAGGTGTCGAGACATACTCTGAGGAATACACTAACACACTTAAACATTTGGTAAAATTCGGCGTCCCTGAAGCGGAGCACGCGGCTGCATGGAAACTCGTTTTAAAAGACCATACAGGACGGATTAAGAAGTAATAATGAAAATAATCTCCTGGAATGTAAACGGCATTCGTGCCTGCGAGAAAAAAGGCATGCTGCAATGGCTTCAAAAAGAGTCGCCAGACATCTTTTGCGTCCAAGAAACAAAGGTCACACCAGAGCTTTTGCCAAAGACTCTTTCTGAAGTTGAAGGGTACCACAGTTATTGGAACTATGCAAGCCGCAAGGGCTACGCGGGAACTGCAGTATTTTCTAAGGAAGAACTAGAATCTGTAATAACAGAATTCCCAAAGAACCCAAAGTTTGAAGAAGACGGACGCGTGCTGCGCCTTGATTATCCAGAATTTACTCTCCTTAACATCTATTTTCCAAATGGGGGAACGCGCGCTGATGGGACAGAGATGCTAAGCTACAAGCTTGCCTTCTACGATGAAATGACGCAGTATGCAAAGGATATCCTAAATTCAGGAAAGGAGATTATTCTCTGTGGGGATTTTAATGTTGCCCATGAAGAAATAGACCTTGCACGGCCTAAGGAAAACAAGGATTCAATAGGCTTCTTACCAATCGAGCGCGCCCGCTTGTCAACAATGCTTGATGCCGGATTTATTGATTGTTTCAGGGAGCTTCACCCAAAAGAAGTCAGTTATACCTGGTGGTCAATGCGAACGCGAGCACGAGCGCGAAACGTTGGTTGGCGCCTTGATTATTTTCTCGCATCAAAATCTCTTTTTAACAAAGCGAAGTCCTGCTTACATATGACAGAAGTAACAGGGTCAGATCATTGTCCAATAAGGATTGACATCTAAATAACACCCCGCCATTTTTATAGGAAGTATGATTAGTTTAATGATAATTATATTAACAAAATGGAAAGCTATCCTGAAACTCGTGATACTGAAGAGGGAAACAAAATATTTTTGATAATAGTACTAATCCTTAGTGTACTAATTGTCGTCCTTCTTCTTTTACTTGCCCTTGGCATATTGCCAATTGGCGGCGCTGGAGCTTGTGAATGCAATTGTGGGGATTTAGGTATGCCCCCCGGACTTTGCCAAACGCCTGATTGTACAGGGGATGCCTGCAAATATGTAACAGTTGAAGGCTGTTGTGGCAACGGTGCATGTGAGGCTGATGCCGGTGAGACACCCGGTAATTGTCCGATAGACTGCATGAGTGGGATAAAAGTAGTGCTTAATGGAACCTATCTCGAATACGAAGGCGGCGAATTAAGTTGTCCTGATTGTGTTTGTAGGGATGGCACATCAGGAACCCCTGGCGAACCTGGAACGAATGGCAATGGTAACCCGGGAGCTTTATGTATCTGCTATGAAACAGACTGTGCTGATAAGATAGATAACGACGGAGATGGTTATATTGATTGTGACGACCCAGATTGCCCATGTCCAGAAGGCGGCGATTGTCCAGAATGTCCACCGTGTGACGAAGGCTCCTGTCAGGATGAATGTTATCCTCCTAATGAACCTTGCAAGCTTGCCAGCGGGGCAGCTGATGGTATGTGTATCGAAGGTGTTGATGGATGTTACAGTTGCGTCCCTGAAACGGGCGATGAGCCCGAGTGCCAAAACGAATGCATATGTGCGGAAGACTGCGTAATGAATGACGGTTCAACAGGCATGTGCACTAAGGCAAATGACGGTTGTTGTTATTGCCGCGGCAAGGAATTAGTTGCGTGTGAGAGTTCTGAGACACCAACCTGCGGAGGTTACTGTACAACTGATCATCACTGTGATTATATATCAATACTCCAGCGCTGTGCATGCGTCCCGGATAACGAAGATGACTGTGATGACCAGGTGGATAATGACGGTGATGGTTACATAGACTGCGATGACCAAGATTGTGCAGGCGATCCAGCATGTGCGACCCCATGCGGTCAAATAGACGATCCAAAGTATTGTGATGTCGGCTACTGCGAGAATGATGAGATTTGTGTCCCAGGGGCAACATATTGTATGTGTGTACCTGAAACTGAAGATGATTGTACAGACCAGATTGATAATGATGCCGATGGTTATACCGATTGCGAAGATAGGGATTGCACAGAAGATCCCGCTTGCGGACCAGTCCTACAAATAGCCTGCGCGGATGCGTCATACGGCTCTTGTAGCATTGGCACCTGTTACTCGGGACAAAATATGCAGTGTATAGAAGTTCGTGGTGGATGTGCCTGTGTTCCAATGTCCGAAATAGATTGCAGCAACAGGTTTGACGATGACTATGATGGGTATGTAGATTGCGACGACCCGGATTGTTGGTACAGCCAAGATTGTATAATGTAAGGGAGCCCTTAGTATGAGGGCCTTTCTTATCATTTTAAAATGAAAGAAGCCTCCTTTTGGGTTCTGGAGAAATCTGGGGACATATCTTGCAAACTCTGTTCGCATTATTGCAATCTGACACAGCAGAAAAGAGGAATATGTTCAGTACGTGAGCATAGAGACCACAAACTTTTCTCACTTAATTACGGCAAGATATGTGCCGCAAATTTAGACCCGATAGAAAAAAAGCCACTTTATCACGTTCTTCCCGGTTCGCGCGCATTTTCAATAGCTTCCATGGGTTGTAATTTCTCATGCCAGTTTTGTCAGAATTGGGGTATAGCACAATATCCTAAGGGACATTCAGGTGCAATAGTGGGCGAGAATGCGACACCAAATGATATTGTATCAACCGCGAAAAAGAACTGCGCAGAGTCTATAGCCTATACTTATACTGAGCCGACAGTATGGATGGAGTTTGCCCGCGATTGCGGAATGCTCGCAAAAGAAGAATGCATAAAGAACTTATGGGTATCTAATGGCTTTATGTCTAAGGAATCCTGTAAAGACCTTACAAACTGGGTTGATGCGGCAAACATAGACCTAAAATCCTTCTCAGACAAGTTCTACAGGGAAATCTGCGGTGGACGCCTTGAACCCGTGCTTGATAACCTAAAAACACTTAAGGAAAACGGAGTCTGGGTCGAGATTACAACCCTCATCATACCCAAGAAAAACGACTCGGAAAAAGAGCTTAAGGAAACGGCTAGGTTTATTGCAGAAGAAATAGGAGTCGAAACGCCTTGGCACATTTCAGCTTTCCATCCGGATTACAAGATGACTGACACCGAACCAACCTCCAAAAAGTCCTTAGAAAAAGCCTACGCGATTGGCAAAAAAGCAGGACTTGAGAATGTATATATCGGAAATCTTGATGTAGGATTAGGAAAGGATACGCTTTGTCCGGCGTGTGGCGAGCCTGTGATCATAAGGGAAGGCTACTTGGTAATTGATAATCGCCTGAATGCGGGCAAATGTTCCGAGTGCGGCGGAAAAATAGCCGGAATCTGGAAGTAAGATTTTCTTACTTTTAACATTTCTATTACGTTGGGTTACAAAGTAACCCGACCATACTCATCGGGTATTTCCGATAAAGTAAGATTTTCTTACTTTTTGGCGTTAAGCGTTTTTCCAGCACTTATTACTAGGTTTTTAGCGCCTTTGACATCACCTTCCTGTATTTTACTTGCGGCAATAGTCATGTTTTTCTCAAACTCACTTTTTGGAAGGATTGCGCCAAGTAAGTTTAGATTTGAAGCTAAATGATCTGCTGTAAACTCCTCATGGCTTTTTGGTGAATGCCAATATTCTAGGTTTTCAGAATAAACCTTTGCTTGTTTTTTTGCTATTTTTTCCTTAAACTTGGGGTCAGGGTGTTTTGCAACTTGTTCAAGCCTTAAGGGATTTAACCATATGTGGGCTGCCGCTGTTGAAAGGGCGTATCTATTTGCCTGTTTTATATGTTCGCGACTTTTTGTGATGTCCCCAGCATTAATTGACATTTGCGCCTTTTTGATATAGTCACGTGTTCCTCTTATTGATGGTGACTGAGAGTACCTGTTCTTGTTTGCCTCATCTTCTAAGAGTTTCTTTGCAGCTTCTAATCCAGAACCCTCTACACCATCTCCTGTAAGGGCATAAGCTTCTGAAAGTGAATCTACCAAGCGATGAACTCTGTAATCATGTTCTGCCTTCCTTTTGATTAATGCGGCTCTTCGTCTGGGAATCTGTTTTGCTTGTCCCTTAAGCGCATTTCTCCTTCCCCTTATTTCTTCTTGAGAGCCTGTAAGAAGGTTTATTATTGCGGTAGGACTCTTTTTTTTATCCGAGAGGATGCTATCAAGTTCTGTTGCAGCAACTAGTTTTTCACCAGAGACGCCCCCGTGTATTTTGCTATCCCCGACAAGAATTGCTCTTGCAGCGTTAAGCTTCCCTAGGTCTTCTGTAGTGAGTTTTCCAGAATCCCCGACCTTGTCCCTTACGCTACTGAGCGTCTTACCCACTTCTTTTAGGGCATCCCTCTCATTTACTACAGATTCTTCCTTATGCCACTCTGCACGTATGGCGCCATACAAATCTTTAAATGTAACTTCACGAAGACGTCCGTGTTCGTATTCCTTAGGATATCTTGGAACCCTGACTCCATCTTTTCCAACAACTATCCTGGTCTTACCCATAGATCCATAGATCTTAGGAACTATCCAGACGCCGTGAGGTATCTGCGGACTTTTTCTGGCTTCACCCCAGGAGATTTTCACAGGACCGCGTCTTGAGCCTTTTGGAGGGGGCATTTGTAATATAATTTAGACAATAAAAGATAAGAATAGATTTTATGTTTATACAGTTTAATATATCACTAAGACGTTAAGATGCCCGCCCCCAAGAAACTCAAGAAAAGCGCTCCAAGAACACAAGACCGCCAAATTAGCAAGGATTATGGTGGACTTGATTCCAGGACAATTCTTCGCTGGCGCAGAAAAAAGGTCAACCCAAAAACCAAACGAATCCTTGTGAAGCACTACGTTGAAAAAAGACCATACCCAGAAGGAGATTATGGGCATCGCAGACGTTTTGATTTTTCCGAGCACCACTACAAAATATCAAAGCAACTTAGGCGCATAGGACTTCCTGCAGTAGGCTACATGCGAATAGAGCCACAACATAAAAGACTCACCAGGTTTTTCCAAAAGGATCTTACAGAAGGGGACAAAAGAGAAGCATTGGAGCCAGTTTTATTCGGCGAGTTCGAAAACAAAGTATTAAACCGTGGCATAGATGACAGACTCCCTAACATGTATGGAAAGATGCTAGAAGACCTTGCGGTTTTACATAAGAACGGATTTCGCCTTAATCCCGAAAGAAATCCTCTTGAGGCATGGATGTTCACATATCATCCTGAAACAAAGGACATAAGAAGGCACATCAGTGATTTTGGCGGTATAGTCAAAACAAAAAATCCAGACATTGCTGCAAAGGAAGATTTAGAAGCTTTCTCGAAGATTTTGTCACACAGATTCGGACCTAACTTTGATGAACTTGCAAAGGAAAACATTATGCTAACATACCAGCTGAAAAAAGATAGTATAGCCCTAACAAATGAGGATGTTAAACCCAAATCCCCATGATTAGGAAAAAACGCAAGACCCTTATCTAGAAGAAAAGGTTCTTCATCTTTAAATACTGCAAGGACGAGTTCACGGAAGATTACCACAAGATGAGTATGTCCAGACGGCATCTCACGCCGCAAAGCTGAACTTTATCAATAGCTTATAGTTTTTTTGAACAAAGCCCCTTCAAAACAGAAAGCTTTTTATAGGTGTAACTGCAAAATAAACCAGTCAACGGCCATAGCGGAGTGGTTCCACCTGGTCTCATCCCGAACCCAGAAGTTAAGAACTCCAGCGATTTGGCCTGTACTGCGTAATACGTGGGAAAACCAAGACGCTGTTGACTACTTTACTATAACTCGCCTGAGTTCTATTAGGCATTTTGGCAAGAAAGTAATTTTTTGCCGCGCAGTCCCTTCTGCTACGGCGTAGTGATAACTCAAGACTGATTTCTATTTGTAACCTATTGTAATCTACCCCACACAGGAAGCTCCTTTATTTCTCCTCATTTTTTGTGACAGGATAACAACAAGTCATTAAAATATTTCTCTCCAGTTTCTTATAGCTGATAACTTTAATCGTTTTATCCTTTATCCCACAAATTATATCAATGGTAAACCACGCCCGGTTCGTTGCTGAAAAAGCTTGGAAGAGCAAAAATACAGGCAGATTTAAAATAAAGCATACTAATTTAAAGCAATCAAGGCATCCTGATGCAGCAAGGGTACCGATTAACCATTATATTGTTGTAAAAGACAAGAAGATGCTTGTTCTTAGAAAGAATGAACAAAAGGGCAGTAAAGGACATTTTGATATAGCGGTTTTCCCAAAACCAGAACACATGAACGCATTTGAGGAAGCTTCAGACGGTGTTGCAACACTTGGACCAGCATTTGATAACCCTGCCGCTGTCGGAACAGTTCGAATAAATGTTGGAGACACTGCCAGAATAGATTTTGCACAAGCCCATTTTAGGACAACAAAAAAGCTTTTTGGGAAAAAACCAACACTAAAACGAAGCCTCGCAACAAAGTATTACGGCTGGCGCAGGCGAGCCTTTGAAGAGGCACTTGATGTCATGAAAGAAAGTGGAAAGCCCATGAATGTCGCCAAATATGCTACTGATAATCGCGTTGGCCATGGCAATAATTTCTTTGAAGATTTAAGGTCAGCATGCGATAAAAAAGGCTTGGAATTAAAACGCAATATGATGGGTAATTATGACATTGTGAAAAAAGAACCCAAAATCAATACGGATGAGCATGATGTAATCATCTAGTCGTAACTTCACACCCGTCTGCAGTTACTATCAAAGTATGCTCAGCTTGCGATACAAGTCCGCCATCAATCTCGTGAAGAACTGCGTATCCGTGAAGAGCGTCTCTTTTTGTAAGTTCGCGAAGAGCCATTGTGCGCTTTAGGCTATTTGTCCCTGCAAACCAGCGCTCTGGAAATGGCAAGCCCTGCCTTTCTTGGGCAAGAGCCATAATCTTGCGCCCTTCTATGAGGCGTATTGGAACACTTCTAATGAATGAGAATATCTCTGTGATGTTCCCTTCGATGACGCGCCCGCGCCCCGTTGTTGCAAAAGGTTCTATTGCAAAAGCTTGACCTTCTGTTAGCACTTTATCAAAAGTCACTTTGATGTTGGGTATTGCCATCCCTGCATGAAGCTCATACTGTTTTAGTTCGTGACCAGTAAGGTTTTCAATAGGGTTAAACCCGCGGCTTCTTATCTCATCCTCAACTGTAGCTCCTATATCTGAAACCGAAACGCCTGGTGCCACCATTGCAATCGCGGCGTCAAGTGCTGCCTTTGAAGCCTCGACAAGGTCTTCGTTTTCCCCTGAAAGGTCAATAGTATAAGCAGTATCTGAGATGTAACCATCAACATGCGCGCCAAGGTCTATTGTCACAAGGTCATTTTCCCCTAAGGTTAGGGTATCGTTTTCCTTAGGCGTATAATGTGCCGCAACATCGTTTAAGGAAACATTGCACGGAAATGCGATTCCCGCACCATTATCCTTTATCCGCTCTTCAACGCTATTTGCAATATCAAGGGCCAATGCCCCCGGTTTTATGAGTCCTTTACTCCATTCCCTTACTTCAGAAGCTATTTTTCCGGCTTCTCTGTACTCATCAATACCTTCCATTTTTTGGTCTTTTTATATGATTCTTCCTTAAAATAGTAAAATGGTCAAAAATCCCAAAGTAACTCTTGCCCCACATTATAAAATCTGGCTTTGCGTTATCATAATAAATTTTGCAATAGCTGTTTTTAGCCTGGGCATGCTTCTTGTAAATACGTATTACAGTACCTATGAGGAATTTGTTATGGTGGGGCTTCTTTTTGTCCTGACAATATCTTTGGCCTACGGCATCTCAAAACCCGACGAAAAAATAATAACTTATGCTGCAATAGTCGAATTTATACTACTACTACTCCCACTCCTCTCCTTTGATGCCTGGGCAGGTTATCTCCCCTATTACTTGCCCGGCCTGATGGTGGTCTTATTCCCGATTCTATGGGTAATCCTTCCCATTGGAGTTATGCATCAAATAAGCTCAAAAAAGGCAAAAAAGCGCTTTATGACAGCACTTGTTGCCATAATATTTTTGATAGGTGCATCATGGCTTGCGATAAGCCAAATGGCGCCATATGAAGCTGCGGAAGCATATTACGATGGAGTAGCTGTAATAAACTATGAGCATCTCGTAGGGGCCGACTGGACTATGTTTTTAGTGTTCTTCCTTCTTCTTTTGGCATCCCTTGCAATGTGGTTGTTTGAATATCAGCATATAACTGGCGGTCGTGATTATAACGTTGCCCCAGGCAAGCTCAACCGTATGCGTTACTATATCCCAGAACTCCTATTGACTGTTATTGTACTCTTCCTTTTTTTCTTAGGTTTTATTGTTCCCGCAATGTATACTCCTATGTGTGGGGACATGCTTTGCGATGCCTCTGAAGATGCGTTTAGCTGCGCTTATGATTGTGGCTACTGTGGAGACGGATTCTGTGACGACTTGCTCGAGGAAGACAACCTGACATGCGCGGATGATTGCATGTATGGATATGTCGTAAGCTATTGAGTATTAGCAATCCTCAAGAATCTCTGCTATAACTCGTAAGTCGTTTATATCAAAGAAAGCTCGCCCGTCATCATTTTTTGGCACGACTTGTTCATATTTACCTCTAAGGAGCCTTATTGATTTCATCCCAGCCGAGTTTGCCCCCTTTATGTCAGTATCCGGTCTGTCACCGACGTAAGCACACTCTTTGGCGTTAAGCTTGAGTCTTCTTGCAGCTTCATGAAATATGTCTGGGTCTGGTTTAGCTAGTCCAACTTCCCCGGAAATGACAACAGCATCAAAGTCCTTTTCAATGCCCATGCGGATTAGTTTTTCCCACTGCTTTATGGGCGCCCCATTTGAGATGATGCCTAATTTGTAGTCTTTTAGCCTTAGATTTTTTATTGCGTCTATCGCGTCAGGGTATGGTATAAGGAGTTCCCGCTTTTTTTCGTGGTAAGCACAGACTCCCGATGCGATAAGCTTTGAGGCGTCCCCTGAAGAATAGCTTTTTACAAGCTCATTGAAATGAACTGGACTATTGGGGCCTTCCTTAGACACGATTTGGCAAAGACGGGAATACGCATCATCCAAATCGAGACAAAGGCCTTGGGCGCACATTGCAGAGATTGCAGCGCGGCGCGCTGCCTCAACCTGCCCTGCCGAATCATAAAGGACATTATCAAGGTCAAAAATCACAGCACGAATCATTCTTGTTTAGGTTCTTTACGGCACTAAGCTAATAAAATTAGAGCTTTTATTCTTTTTACTTATAGATTTAATCTAAAATGGAAAGAATACCGACTGGAGTAAAAGGACTTGATCCACTTATGAATGGTGGCTTTATTGCAGGAAGATCCGTTCTTATCGCAGGGTCGCCTGGAACCGGAAAAACAACCCTGGGTTTACAATTCATATGCGAAGGCGCGCTTAGAGGTGAGCCTGGTGTGGTACTTACTCTTGAAGAAGAACCCCAAACCTTCCGTGAGGACATGAAAGGGTATGGTTATGATATGGAAGAGCTTGAATCAAGAAATCTTGTAAGGATAATTGATGCCTCACTAATCCGATTAGGACTTCAAAGCAACGAGAAGTTCTCGATTGCCCCCCAGGAGTTTGACATGAACCACATATTGACTCACGTCATAAAAGCCACAAGGGAAATTGGAGCAAAGCGCGTCCTTGTTGACTCGCTTCCGGCACTTGACCTTCTTTTTGAGGACTTGCACGCAGTGCGTTCAGAAATTCTCAAACTCAACTATCTCTTTAAGGCAAATGGCCTCACCACAATGCTTATCTCGGAGATTTCAGAAGGCGATAAGAACTATTCCACCCATGGCGTCGAAGAGTTTGTTGTTGACGGCGTCATAACAATGCACTATCTTTCATTAGGCAGCGAGTCTGGAAGAACTCTTGTCATCCGCAAGATGCGGGGGACTGCGCACTCTGAAGACATACACCCGCTTGAGTTTATAGATGGACAGGGAATCGTTATAAAAAACATCTCTTCTGAAGAACTTTAGGCTTTTATAAAACTCACTTCAAATTCCTTTTGTTCCCCAGGAATGTAATTTTGATTTAATTTTGAAATGGTTTCAGACATAAAGCGAGAAGTTGCGCGTTGCATCGAGCACTTTGGCGAAACAAATGGCGTAAGAAGGATATTCTGGCAGATGGACGAGAAAGTGCCTGATTTAATTGAAGGAATACGCCAGGGCGACGACTGTGTTGTCGTCGGAAAAAACGTCATCAATATGGAAGGGCCATACCCTATGAAAATCGGGATGAAAACAGGTCTTATCCACACATGCTCTGATATTGTTGTTACAGGCGGACGTCCACTTTATGGACTTAACGCGATGCAGGTCGATTCACTTGACCAAGCGCACGAAGCTTCCGAGATGATAAAAAAGCAGTCAAACGGAATCGGTGTTCCAATTGTCGGGGGCAACACACAGCTTGAAAACGGTCTTGTGCCATGCATATCATTTTGCATATTCGGCGAGCTTATTGTCGATAAACCAATTCTTGATTCCGGGGCAAAAGCCGGAAATACCATGGTCATGATTGGTGGTGCGCTTTCGGGTGAGACTGGAGACCGCATAAGAATAGCAAACGAAAAGTTTAAAACATTCCAAGATGTCATAAAAGAAATTCCAGTTTATGCGGCAAAAGACGCGTCACGCGGCGGCTGGTTCGGAAACCTTCTTGAAATGATGGTAAAATCACAAACCGGATTTAATATCACATCAATCCCATACCCATCATTTGGAAGTTATATGGGCAACTACATGACATGTATCGATGAAGAAGACGTTCCGACCGTAATGGAGATTGCGACAAAATATGCATGCCCCGTTTCAATAATGGGTGAGGTCACAAAAGAAAAAGAAATACGTCTCGGAAAAAACGCCCTGATTGATGAGAAAAAGATGCTGGAAATTATAAAAGATACTCCTTTTAGGAAGCCTAAAATAGGACTTAAATCAAAAAAGAAATAGGATTATTTCATATCAGGTGGCTTTCGTATGACCATACCCCAACGAGGTATACTTCCTGAGGCTATTTTTTCATTATTTACTATGGCAGTATCAAATCCACGATTTTTTAGCTCTTTTTGAGCCCGCATAAGTTCCCCCTCTATGTCGTGAGGACCCTTACTAGTTCCAAATACCCCTCCCATAGCTTTATATCTTTTAGCCGAGAGTTCAGTTCGACTTTGTTCCCCTAAATGACTTCCAATAGCAAAAACACCACCTGGCGCAAGAGACTCTGCAGTCCTCATAACATATGCCGGACGAAGCCAGGGAGCCATGTAGGTTCCTGCACCGAGAATATCAACGGCAAAATGCGGTCTTTCTGTTGGAACCCAGTCCTCAGCATAGCTTTTTATAAAACTTATTCCCGGATTTTTTCTTGCCAGATGTTCCTGTAAACCATGTTCATAAGGCCCAATCCCAATGAGTTTTGGTTCAAAACCAGCCTGCCTAATCTCTTGTGCGTGACCTGCCAGGGCAAAACCGTCCCCGGGGCCGTACTCATGTCCGATTACCTGTTTTGAACCAAGATCATTTGCAATAGACACCCCTGTTAAAGCAATATTGGGATTTAGACCAAGCTTCTCTAATGCTGGACCAAAAGTCCCTTTGTGATGTATCTGATCCCTTCTAATTATCCAGGTATCCCCTTCTTCTAAACCACGGCTTGAACGGTTTACAGCCTCAACAAGCGCTCTGTTCTTTAGAGCATACTGTCGCGAAAGAGGTCTTGACATCGAGCGTTGTATCGCTTCATGATGTCGCATCACATGCGGGTCTTCCTTAGGGCTTAAAGAATGTCTCCTACTTGGCATCAGCTAGAATTATATGGGATTAAGAGAAAAATTAAAGAATAAAAAAGGAGTTTAATCTAGAGGGCGGAACTTATAACCATATTGAATTATACCACCATCTTTACTGTCCCTAATCTTTCGGAACACAGTTTCAACCTCATCACCGATTTTCAGTTCCTTGTCTTTACAATCAACAATCTGGCCTGTAATCTTTGGACCTTCTTCAAGGTCTATTATGCCAAGTGCATAAGGTTTTTCAAGCTCAAAGCCTTCAGGAGGCGCATAAATAGTAGTATAAGAATAAATTTTTCCCTTACCTGAGAACGTAAAAGGCTTTAATTCCCCCCCACGACGGCAGTTTGGACAGATGCTTCTAATAGGGAAAAACGTTTCCCCGCATGATTCGCAGGCAACACCTTCCAGACGATACCATTGTGGCATCTTTCGCCAGTAGTTTGCAAGGCTTTTTGTGTGTGGCATTTTATGTCCCTTTGTGTTCTCTTAGTTTGAAAAGCACGCTATTTAAATCGCCCTTTTCTCTAATTAGAGGGCTAAGAATCAGAACTATTAAATCCATCATGGGTTTTTCACAATACAAAAAGGATTTCCAGGAGCTTTTGCCGCAAATACGTGAGCGTGCCCTTCTGGCATTTAATGATGACCTAGGAAACGAAGGCGATATCACCACAAAAGCTGCGCTTGGCCTTCAACGACGCGAGGATGCAAAAGCAGTAATCATCGCCGAAGAACCTTTTTGTCTTGCAGGAGCAATCGAGGCAAGAGCAATATTGGAAAAAGGCGGAATAACAATCAGTTCAAAAGAGGGTGGCGAACACTGCGCAAAAGGCGACATAATAATGGAGCTTTCAGGCCCGATTGATGAAATCCTTGCTAGGGAACGCGTCGCACTAAACTACCTTACGCGCATGAGTGGCATTGCCACAATGTCGCGAAGAATCGCAAGGAAGCATGGAAAACGTGTTGCTTTCCTTAGAAAAACAGACCCATGTTTGTCCCTTTCTGAAAAATATGCAGTTTCCTTAGGTGGATGCCTCCCACACAGGCTAAATCTCTCAGACGGACTACTCATAAAAGACAATCACCTTGATGAGATAGCAAAGGCCGCGGGGTCGCGTCTTGATGCGATTCATGTTGCAATATACCGGACTGATGCATGGAAGAAAAAGACAGGGTTAAAATACCTGCCAATAGAACTTGAAGTAGACTCTGTTGAAGAAGCGCATTACGCGGCAATCGAGCTTTCGATGATTCCCGGAAAAAACATAATACTTCTTGATAATTTTAATGTGCGGGATTCCAAGCGCGCAGTTTCTCTTATACGAGCAAAATGTCCAGAAGCCATAATAGAAGCATCCGGCGGCATAACTGAAGAATCAATAAAAGAATATCTGGGCGTTGGTGTGGATTTTGTCTCAGGCTCTATGTTTCTTTCGGCTCCGCCTACCAGCTTAAAATTAGAGATTCTTTAACACATTTAACCTATAATAAAAGGTGAGTCATCCGCAAGTTTTCTTATTGCAGAAATCGCACTCATTGCGGCAATATAAGAGGTTTTGGGATTCTTTTTCGAAGGAACGTTAGTGCATTTTGTATGCAGTTTTAAATACTCTGAATCAAGCCTCACTTCGTGGCAGTTCTCTTTTATGCCAGGGTCTGCAACAAGCTTCACCTTAGTCTTATCAAAACCCGCTCCCGCAAGTGAGACGGTCGCCGCAATATTAAGGTTTTTTGGATACTTTTTAACAGCTTCTTTTGCGTTCCCTTCAAAGACTATCTTTTTCGTTTTTGTCTTGACACCAAGACTGGATGGGGGTTTTGTACTTGTGAGTACCAATGAATTTATCTCCCCACAGGATGCGGCACGGATACCATCAATTCCTGCTATCGCACCTGACGGGAGTATTACTTTTGCCCCACTCTTTTTTGCAAGAGATTCTATTCCAGACTTGAGTTTCTCATCTGAAAGTGCGCCAATACTCATGACAAGAGTGTTTGTGCCTTTTTCCGCAAAGTAAGGGATGAACTCACGAACGGCATTTGCACTTGCTACTTCAACAACAAGGTCGCATTTGGGAAAGTCCAAGGGATGATTGATGGCACAAAGGAATTTTTTTGAGAAGGAATCTACCTTTTTTTGGTCTATATCCCATACAGAAAGTATCTTAAATGAATCGGCATGTTCTGCAATCGCAGTTCCAAGGTTCCCGCAACCGATGATGCAGATGTTCATTCTTTTTTTAAGCTAAAACTCATTATTTTGAGTAGATGTGGACAACACAAGTCGCCCCCGAACCACCAACGTTATGGGAAAGTCCGATTTCCGGGTTTTCGAGCTGACGCCCTCCGGCTTCGCCCCTGAGCTGCCAGGAGATTTCAACTGCCTGTTTGATTCCTGTCGCGCCGACCGGGTGTCCACAAGCTTTGAGTCCACCTGAAGTGTTTATTGGAATCTCTCCGGTTCTTTTGGTCTTCCCTTCTGCGCTTGCAGGACCGCCTTGTCCTTTTGGGAAAAAGCCTAAATCTTCTATTGCAAGTATTTCAGCGATAGTAAAACAGTCGTGGACTTCAGCAAGATCGATATCTTTTGAAGTGACTCCTGCGCGGTCGTATGCCTTTTTGGCTGCAAACTTTGCCGCCCTAAGTTCTGTTAAGCTGGCTCTGTCATGCAGTGCAAGAGCGTCGCTTGCCTGAGCAGACGAAAGGATCTTTATGGGTGAATCCGAATATTTCTTTGCAACATCATCACGCGCCAGAATAACGGCCGCTGCACCATCTGTAACTGGTGAGCAGTCAAAAAGTTTAAGTGGGGTTGCAATGGGTGATGATTTCATCACCTTCTCAATTGTTATCTCAAAAGGATACTGTGCATAAGGGTTTTTTGCACCATTCTCGTGGTTCTTAACGGCAACTGCTGCCATTTGTTCCTCAGTTGTTCCGTATTCGTGCATATGGCGCTTTGCCATCATAGCATAAAGTGCAGGGAAAGTTGCGCCAAAGGCTGCCTCCCAATCAGTATCTGCAGCACCACCAAGAGTTGTTGTAACCTGAGACATGCCGACATCATTCATCTTCTCGACACCACCTGCAATAACAATATCATGTTCTCCTGCCATGATTGAAAGGATTGCCTGGCGCAGTGCAAGACCGCCTGAAGCGCACGCAGCTTCGACTCTTGTTGCAGGAATTGGTGTAAGACCGCTTTGGTCAGAAATAAGCGCTCCGATATGCTCTTGACCGCTTAAACGTCCGCCACTCATGTTACCGCCGTATACTGCGTCTATATCAGGACCGTCAACACCCGCATCAATTATCGCTTTGACACCAGCTTCAGCCATAAGCTCGCGCAAGCCCTTGTCCCAGCATTCGCCGAATTGGGTCATACCGACCCCGATTATCGAGACTCCTGTGCCTTTTGATGTCATTTTGATTATATCCCCTTTAATTTCTTCCTGAGTTTGGCGTATTGGCCGTATGTTACATACTCCTTTTTTGAGATGTAATACTCCAAAGGTTTTCCACCGCGTTCTCTTGCTTTACTTAGTTCATCGGTCACAGTTATATCAAAAGCGTCGCTTCCAGAACCTGAGCCGTATGAGACTGCAAGAATCCGGTCTCCCGCCTTTGCGATGTCAAGAGTTGCCGCAAGACCAAGAGGCGTTGCACCAGAATAAGTGTTTCCGATTCTTGTTACAAGAAGCCCAGGCATAACTTTTTCCTTAGGCACCCCAAGTCTTTTTGCAAGTGCAAGCGGGAACTTCCCGTTTGGCTGATGGAAGACAAAATAATCATAATCCTCTACACAAGTAGAGCATTTCTCCATGATGAGCTTTGCTGAGCCCTGTGAATGTTTGAAATAGGCGGGTTCTCCAGTAAATCTCCCCGCGTGGCGTGGGAACTCTTCGCCTTCACGTCTCCAGAAGTCAGGAGTGTCGGTTGT
>Ga0208648_1000579_pt1 | contig 35622 bp, 32 predicted proteins | sample AntAceMetag02UKL_FD_184772 | JGI IMG/M metagenome (GOLD analysis project Ga0208648, IMG submission 184772) | Saline lake microbial communities from Ace Lake, Antarctica - Antarctic Ace Lake Metagenome 02UKL (SPAdes) (version 2) | ecosystem: Environmental > Aquatic > Non-marine Saline and...
CACACTTCATCATTCGAAATTCCTTGTTCGATATTCAAATAATTATATCTCAAATTTGCAATATCTTTCAAATAACTAAATCAGGCTCTTCTCCAATTTAGTTGGAGAAAAGGATTCAAGGGTTCAAGGGTTCAAGGGTTTGTTTTTAAAAACTTTATCAGCGCTTTTGATGTTTTTTCGCTTTCTGCTATATCTTTTTTTATGTAAAGCATCCTGATGTAATCCCTGGTTGTCTTTCTTCCATATCCTTCTGCTCTATATCTTTCTTCCTTAAGCGCTGAGGGTTAGCGCTTCACTGCGTGTCACTCGAACCCTTGAATCCTTGAACCCTCTGAGATTACACCCGCTTAATTAGAAATAACCCACTTGTTTTAGCTTCTCGCCAGAGGCGAGCAAGAATTGACTACAACTAATCGGAAGAAGAACCCTAAATCATAACTTTTTAATATGAACATAATTGACAAGTTATTTTCGGTTACAGTGTTGCCAAGCGGCATAGTGGAGCTTTTTACGAATTCATCAAATTTCAGTCAGGATAGAATATCTCTGATCTTCATTAATTGCAAGCGGATATCGTTGAGTAAGTCTGTTGAGGGAATTTCTTTTTCTTCAGGAAGCCTGGATTTAATGTGCTGTTTTGCGCCCTGAATAGTATATTTCTTGTCATATAAAAGATGCTTGATTTCCAGTATGAGTTCAACATCGTTTTTGTTATAAACTCTTTGCCCTGAAGATGTCCTTTTGGGTTTTATCTTTGTGAATTCACTTTCCCAGAATCTTAACACATATGTTGGAATACCGGCAATTTCGCCTACTTCTCCAATCTTAAAGTATAGCTTATCGGGCAGTTTTTTTTGATATAGTTCAGTATTATGCATAGGTCAAAGAGTTGTCAGGCAGGAAGTGTAGCATCAAACTCTTTTATTAGCCTGCCTGTAATATTTCCGTGAAGTGAATTTATTGTTTCATCTTCAAGTGTTTCAACAGCAGATCTGTATGTTATCCTGAATGAGATGCTTTTTTTATCGGCTGGTATGGGAGCACCCTCATAAGTATCAAATAAATGGAAACTTTCTACCAGATCTTCGTTAAGGATTTCAATACTTTTTATAATATTTAACGCCTCTATATCTTTATCAACAATCAGGGTAATGTCTCTGGCTGTTGAGGGAAATCTTGGAAGCGGTTTTGCAGACTTGACATCAGGAATAAACTTAATGAGATTGTCTGCATCAAATTCAAAAATATATGCTTTTTGTTTTAAATCGTAATTTTTAAGCACCTGCGGAAGAACTTCTCCGAGAATACCTATAAATTTATTTCCGACAGATAGCAAGGCAGTATATCCTGGTTTAGTATAACAGCAGTCTTTTGGCTGCATGCGGGTAAATTCGATATCTGTTATAAACAAATTGCTTAAAAGTTCTTCAACGGCACCTTTTATATCATAAAAATCACATTCTTTTCCTCTGGAAAGCCAGGAGTCCTCAGTTTTTATCCCTGTCATGAGTCCTGCCAGCATTTCGCGCTCATCAGGCTGACTGTCTTTCTTGCCTGTATTGAAAAAAACATTGCCTGTCTCAAACAGCTTGAGATTTTTATTCTGCCTGGTTATGTTGTAATGCATTGTTTCAAGCATACCCGGAATCAGTGATGTGCGCAGAACCGATTGATCTTCTGTAATCGGGTTTAATATTTTCATTAACCGTCTTTTTGGATCATCTGCTTTGAGTTCGAGATTGTCGCATGATAATTTGTTTATGAAACTGTAAGTTATTGTTTCAGTAAAACCAAGACAGGCAAGTATCTGCTTGATACGATATCTTGAATGTACTTTTTTTGACGGCTTAACAGCCTTTGAAGGTATAAGCGGAAAGGTTGTTTTAATATTGTTGTAACCGTAAAGACGGGCGACTTCCTCTATAAGATCTTCATGTCTGCTTATGTCCACCCTGAAAGATGGCGGAATGACTGTGAGTTGATCCTTACCGGTTTTTTTAACCTTAAATTCAATAGACTGCAAGTATTGTTCAATATCATCCTGACTTAAATCAGTGCCCAGCATGCTGTTGGTGGATTCAACGCTTAGAGTAATTGTCCTGTTAGATATGGGTTTTGGATATTCATCGATTATATTACCGACCGGTTTGCCGTTGCAGATTTCTGCAATAAGCTGCGTTGCCCGTTTTAAAGCATTGATCGTGCCATTGGGGTCTGTTCCACGTTCAAAACGATGAGAGGCATCTGTGGCAAGTCCTGTTTTTTTGGAAGTTTTGCGAATGCACACAGGATGAAAATATGCGCTTTCAATCAATATCTTTGTTGTTGATTGTTCTATTTCAGAATTTAATCCACCCATAACGCCTGCAAGCGCCACCGGCTTTTCACCATCGCAGATCATCAGCATTTCCCTGGAAAGAATGCGTTTTTTCTGGTCAAGAGTTATAAAGGTTTCACCATCTTTTGCAGCACGGACGATTATTCTGTTTTCTGCAAGGCGGTCAAAATCAAAGGCATGAAGGGGCTGACCGGTTTCCATCATAACAAAATTAGTAATATCAACAACATTATTTATTGGTTTTAAACCCACCGATATCAGCCGATCCTGAAGCCAGAAAGGTGACGGTGCAACTTTAATGTTAAAAACAAGCTGTGCGCTGTATCTTGGACAAAGATCAGGATCTAATATTTTAATCGATGTGAAATCTGCGGCATTTCCATCAGATTTTGGAAGCCGGATTTCAGGACGGGTCAGCCTGGTTTTATTAAACGCTGCTATTTCCAGTGCAGTCCCAATGATGCTGAGGCAGTCCGGTCTGTTTGGAGTAAGATCTATTTCAAGCACAGGGTCGGACAGTTTAAGAGCCAGATTAAGTTTATGCCCTGCAGAAAAATTTTCTTCAAGATCCATTATGCCGTCACTGTTTGTTCCGAGTCCTAATTCAAAGGCACTGCAGAGCATTCCTTTTGATACTTCTCCCCTTATAGAGCATTCTTCAAGTATTGTTCCGTTCGGGAAAACAGTTCCAGGCAGAGCGCATGGCACAAGAAGGTTGTTTTTTGTATTTGGCGCGCCACAAACAACCGGAATAATCTGGTTGCCGATATCAACCTGACAGAGTTTAAGTTTGTCGGCCTTTGGATGCGGCCTGATTTCGAGAATACGTCCTGCAACAACGCTGTTGAGATAACTGTATCTGTCTGAAACAGATTCGACCTCAAGTCCTGCCATAGTCAGGGCCTCGGCCAGGTCGTCTGTATTCATATCAATGGAGATATAGTCTTTTAACCAGCTTAAACTAACCTTCATATTAAAATTGCCTTAAAAATCTTAAATTATTTTCATAGTATTTACGGATGTCATCTATTCCATATTTCAGCATGGCGATCCGTTCTATACCCATGCCAAAGGCAAAACCTTTAAAAAGGGATGTGTCATATCCAACACTTTCAAATACAGCAGGATGAACCATTCCAGCACCTATTATTTCGAGCCATCCTGTTTGCGAGCAGACCCTGCAACCCTTTCCTCTGCACATAACGCATCTTATGTCAACTTCGGCGCTTGGTTCTGTGAAAGGAAAAAAACTGGGTCTGAATCTAAGGCTTGTCTGGTCGTCAAAAATCTGGTGAATAAATGTGGTAAGTATTCCCTTGAGATCTCCGAAAGATACCTTTCTGTCTACAAGAAGGCCTTCCACCTGCTGAAACATCGGGGTGTGTGTCAAGTCTGAATCGCATCTGTAGACCTTGCCTGGAGCAATAATCCTTAATGGAGGCTCCTGTTTTTCCATTATTCGCGGCTGAGTCGGGGAGGTATGTGTTCTGAGAACTATGTTTTTCGATATATAAAAAGTATCCTGCATATCTCTGGCAGGATGATTTTTCGGGATATTAAGAGCTTCAAAATTATAGTGGTCTGTTTCAACTTCAGGCCCTTCAACTACAGCAAAACCGAGGTTTGAAAAAATATCACATATTTGCCTTGTAATTTGTGTGATAGGGTGCAGAGAACCGTGACTTGCAATTCTTCCTGGCAGTGAAACATCAATGCTGTCTTCAATTGCTGAGGATTTTTTTTCTGCCTGTATTAATGCGTCCTTGAATGCTTTATCCAGGCTTTTTTTTGTTTCATTAGCTTTTTTTCCTGCCTCTGCTCTTTTTTCTTTTGGCAGGCTCGCAATGGTCCTTAAAAATTGAGTAACAGCTCCTTTTCGTCCAAGATATTTTATTGAAAGCTCGTTTATTTTTTTTTTGTCAGAAGTTGACTCAAGGGCCTTAAGAGCCTCCTTCTCAATCTGTTTTATACTTTTATCCACTTGCTGCTTTATATCCTTATTTCAAAGACATCCCGTGCCAAAAAATTTATATCTGCTGTGCAGCCAGGTTCGCTATTTGTGTAAATGCCGAAGGATCTGATATCGCAAGTTCTGCAAGCACCTTGCGGTCAAGCTCAATTTTAGCAAGTTTTAACCCGTGAATGAATTTACTGTATGACAGATTATTCATATGGGCTGCTGCATTAATTCTAATAATCCAGAGTTTGCGAAAATCTCTTTTTCGAACTCTTCGATCCCGATAGGCATACATTAATGCTTTATCTACAGCATTAGCTGCAGTGCGGAATAATTTGCTGCGACCGCCACGAAATCCTTTGGCTAATTTTAAAACCTTTCTACGCCGTTTTTTTGCTTTGAATCCTCTTTTAATACGCATAATTTGTTCCTCAATAATATTTGATGAATTTGTAAAAAATCACAAAATCGGGCTTCAGACGGCCAGGTAAAAAGTCAAAAAATAACGTTTCCCGTTATTCCGACGAAAGCCGGGCACGTAGTGAATCTTTAGCGCTATCCAGTAAATTCATTACGTTCCGGATGCCCCCGTATCAATTATGGTGCAGGCTTATCAATTCCAACATGACGTTTTCTATACTTTTTACGAAGCCATCAAGCTTAAGAATTAGGAAGAAGCAACCGCACTTCTTTTCTGTTTGTTTTGTCGATAATATTATCCTGTCTTAAAGACCTCTTACGCTTTGTAGTCTTTTTCGTTAATATATGACCTGCATGTGATTTTGAAAAGACGAATTTACCCGTGCCTGTTTTTTTGAAACGCTTTGCAGCAGCCCTGTTTGTCTTTATCTTCGGCATGTTATATGCTCTCCTTTACAGCTAAAAAATCAATGGCGTGTGCAAGCATCAAATCCTAGCCCACGCCATCTTTTGGATAAATATTATTGCCCTATTTTCTGGAATGCAAAAAACTTTCCACTTTCAGGCGAATACTTCTAAGGTCTCTCTTTAAGTTATTATTTTGGCGATAGAATCATCATTATGCTGCGTCCCTCAAATTTAGGATGCTGCTCAACTAATGCTATCTCATTAGTTTCTTTTGCTATTTGTTCCAGCAAATTTCTGCCGAGATTAGACAGAGTAATTTCACGGCCTCTGAAAACAACGGTTACTTTAACCTTATCCTTTTTGCCAATAAACTTTTTTATATGGCCAATTTTTGTTTGCAGATCATGATCACCGGTTTTTGGCCGTATTTTTATTTCTTTTACCTGAAATGAGGCTTGTTTCTTTTTTGCTTCCTGCAGTTTTTTAGTCAGTTCATACTTATAGCGGCCATAATCCATTATTTTACATACAGGAGGATTAGCATTGGGAGAAACTTCTACCAGATCAAGACCAAAATCAGCGGCAGTTGCAAGTGCCTTATATGTTGGAATAACTCCTACTTGATTGCCGTCCGGATCGATAACTCTTACTTCTTTTGCTCGTATCCTGTTATTAATGTTTATTCTATCAGATTTTGTTGGCCTGACTGCTCTTTTGAATATAGCTATGCTTTCACCTCCCAATATTATAAGCCCTGGACCTTTGAAAAACACCCCATTTTGTCCAATTGTTGTGTCAGGCTCAAATTTCAATCCTCAAAATATTCCCCAAGTTAGAATTTTCACCTTACTTGAGCTTGGACAAAATTGAACTTTTTTCAAAAACCTCAGTTTTATTAACTTGTTTTAAATTTCTTTTTGTAAATCTATCAAATATATAACGATATTAATAAATGCAAGAAAAAAATGCGATTAAAAAATTTATTCGTGATAAATAAAACGTGATTACTGTATAAGTGTATAATTGGCTAAAAGACTTTTATCCCAGTAAGCGTTATTCGAATCTGCAAAATATTGTCTGAAAAGTTCCAGGCTTTTTTCACGTAATATGTTTGGAATAATTGAGATTTTACTATTTCTGTATAAAGGAGATAATTTTGTAAAATCAGCTCTTGTACATCCTCCCATTACATCTTCATATGCATAAACAATTTTGTTGATATTACTTAAAACAATAGCGCAGAAGCACATAAGGCATGGCTCTAATGTGCAGAACAGAGTTGTTTCTCTTTTGTCTAAAACTTCTCCGGAATCAGCAAGGCGCCTTAAGGCGATTATTTCTGCATGATCGATTTCATTTGTTAAAGATCCTGAGGTATTCTTCCGGGAACCCTCAGCAATAATTTTGTTCTGACTTACTATCACACATCCAACAGGAAATTCTCCATTTTTTAAAGTTTTTTCTGCCAGGTCAAGGGCTTTTTGCATAAAATAATTATAATTCATAATGATTGTTCCATTATAGACTGCAGCTGCCTTCTATTTCAAAAGCATAAATAATTCTTGCTTCCATAACAGCATGTTTTGTTGAAACAGGTTTAAAATTATTATGTTTGACAATATCGATAAGTTCGGATTTTGAAGGTATTGATTCAAGGCCATTCGAAAATACATCTCCTGTTGAGCCGTCAATAATTTCAGCATCTTCTCCGTTTGTTACAACAATCACAGGCACCTGATAACCGGTTATAAGCCTTGATGCAGCAAGGGCCGGCCTTGTCCTGGTAACAATGGATCCAGGGCCATATTTTATTATCATGCAAATTTTATCCGATAAAGTAACAATAAGATCAATATTAATCTCAGCGTTTTTGTCTACAACATTTACCGGAAGTTTATAATTGGTTTTAATCTCATCTTTTTTATAACCCTTATCATCAACCAGTATGTGCGCCAGTTTTTGCCTGTACCGTTCATCATGTGTTTCTTTTATGGTTTTGCCGGTGATATAATCTTCAATTTCACCAAGCACCAGATAACCTTTCCCCATTTTAAACCTCAATTCTTCTTAGAAAAAAATAATATTTTTTTGCCTCAGAGACCTCAGAAATTGCAGATAAAACCTTTTTCCGGTTAGTATGTTTTTATCATTGGTTTTTCTCCAATTTAGTTGGAGAAGAGGGTCCAAGGACTCAAGGGGTCAAGGATTCAAGTGTTTGTTTTCTAAAGACTTTATCAGCGCCTTTAACATTCTTTCGCTTTCTGCAATGTCTTTTTTTAGTGTACCCAATACACCCTTTTAAATTAAATCTAAATCCCCTGCTAATAATATCTGCGTTTCCAATTCACAAATAGAACCATAAGATTATGTAAAGCATCCTGATGTAATCCCTGGTTGTCTTTCTTCCATATCCTTCTGCTATATTCGAAGGAATAGACACAACAGATCTTCTTATTTGTGAAGTTAGACCGTGTCTTTCTTCCTTTGGAAATTTTGCTGTTATTCTATATATTTCTAAACAGAGTTTGTATGACTTTTGCCAGACTTTCAACTCTTTGTAATTCTTTAGCACTTTACTCGAATCCTTGAATCCTTGACCCCTTGAATCCTCTGGGATCACAACTGCTCAATTGGAAATAGCCCACTTATTTTGTCTTAATTAACTAAAATGGGGTCAAGTCTGCCCTTGACCCATGTTGTTTAATTGGTCAAGATCCAAGAGGGTATAGAAATTTAAGAATAAAGAAAAAACCAGAAAAATATTAAAACAACAGAAAATAGATTTCTCATGGGTCAAAGGCAAACTTGACCCCTTCTTTTACAAATATTTTTCATAGGCGAGGTTGTTTAATGAGCTGGCATGACATCTTGTGTCGTAAGGTTGGTTTCGTTGTTGGTTTAATGAAAGATGCGGATATTAAGCATCTTGAATCTGTTGTGCCTGGAGTTAAGCTTCTCTTTGAACTCAACAAATTATCTCAGAAAAAAAAGGCACCTCGTAAAGCGATAGAAGAAATATGCAATAAATTTGGAAAAGATCCTCAAAATTACTTTTCCCTAGGAGGCTGTCCGAGAATAGCAGATGGTCAGAGAAGAAGCCATGCATAGATGAGCAAAATCATCTCAGCAATTATCGTTAAAAGCAATACTTATATTGACAACTATTTGATATTATGATACATTATGTCATCACATCATTAGATAAAAGGATAAAACGATGACAGTTCCTTTCAAGAAAGATCCAGAAGAATTTAATCAACGATTGCTGTTTCCTTCGAATATATTCGATCTCTTACCGGAAGATCATGAAAGTTACATCTACGACGACATATTCACGCAACTTGATACGGCAAGCGTAGAGAAAAAGTACAGTGTACGTGGTCAACATGCCTTTCATCCCCGGCTCATAGTAGGCATACTCATATACGCATACAGCCAAGGGATCTTCAGTTCCCGTCAGATAAAAAAGAGATGTCATGAAGACCTCGGGTTCATGAACATATCCCATTTAAATTGTCCCGACTTCAGGGTATTGAGTGATTTCAGGAAAGACAATTACGAGTTTTTCAAGGAATGTTTCAAGCAGAGTGTGCTTTTGGCCATGGGAGCCGGGATGGTATCACTTGGTCATGTAAGCCTTGACGGTTCCAAGTTCAAGGCAGACACATCCAAACATAAGGCCATGAGCTATGGCCGTCTCAAGGAAAAGGAAAAAGAATTAACCGAAGAGATAGAAGGATTAATACAAAAGGCAGAACAATGCGACAGCGAAGAAGACGAAGAGTACAACAATAATACCGGATACGAGATACCAGAAGAATTGAAGTTCAAAGAGAATAGACTGGCAAAGATCAAGGCCGCCAAAGAGGCTTTAGAAAAAAGAGAACAGGAACTGAATCCGGGTAAAAAGATAGAGGATAAGAAACAGATAAGCTTTGCCGATAAAGAGGCCCGGATCATGGGTAAAAACGGGAACTTTCAATATGCCTACAATGGTCAGATTTCGGTTGATAAAGACAATCAGATCATAGTGGGAGAGCATCTAACCCAGAATGCAAATGACAAGCAGGAAGTAACACCGGCCTTAGAAGAGATCAAAGAATCAACGGACAAACTTCCTGATGTTATGAGTTTAGATAACGGCTACATGTCGGGCAACAACCTTGCCGCATTCGATGATCCGGACATCGATATCGATGTCTATATAGCGACCGGCAAGGGAGAGAACAATGATCAGAGATCCTTGGATGAATGCAATCGAAAGGTAAAGAAATCGGATTTCGTCTACGATACGAATAAAGACTGTTTTATTTGTACCGCCGGCCATATGCTGGAATTAAGAAACAGAACCGGTGATGACAAGAAAATATATCAGGCTCGAAGTGAAGATTGTGATCAATGTCCCTACCGGAACAGATGCTGCAAGTCGAAAAAAGGTAACCCTCGGACAATTTCGACTGACGGTAAAGAGCCACTGCGGCAAGAGATGGTTGAAAAGATGAAGGAGGAATCATCAAAGGAGATATACAAGAAGCGAAAGACCATCGTTGAGCCGGTTTTCGGTCAGATAAAGAAGAACATGGATTTTTGGGGATTCAGTGTGCGTGGTTTTATAAAGGCAGGCGGAGAGTTTTCCCTGGTATGCGCAGCGCACAACATTAAAAAGGTTGTAAAATTAATAAGATATAAATTAGAACATTTTAAAGAAGGCAAATTGGTTCCCATGGCTGTCTGATAAAGGGTGCCTGGCCGGCAGACAGGTCGGAGAACGAGAAAACACACTGTTTCACAACAAAAGGATGTGATCAATAGCCGGAAGGTGATTTTTTTATGAGAATTTCTTTTTATAAAAGATGATTTGACGAAATGTGTCACTTATTTTCAAAGAGAGGGTTTCCCAGCTATTGAATTCTCGGACAGCCTCCTAGTAATCTGTTTGGGGCAATAAGTAAGTTGGTGTTTCCTGAACATGTTTCTTGGTGAAAAAGATATGGGGGACTGCTCGTGAAAGGATAATCTCTTGATTACTCATGATAACCTCCTTTTAGCATGCTTAAGAGTTAATGAATTTGGCAACTCTATGCTATCAGGAGGTTATTTTATGTCAAGGCGATAATATATTTTTATTGTGTTATAATAATAAGTTATGCTTTGCTTGTTTTAATATATAACGCTCCTTCATATATTGATATTTCAAATACGATCTATTGATAAAGATAGACATGCCACAAGGAAAATAAATTAAGTTTATTGGAAAGTAAGTAATCAACATATCAAGGAGTGTCCCATAAAGCCCACAGAATCGAAGAATAATTTGGATGGATAAGACAGTTTCAGGCCATTATAGTCCTCTCTGATAATATAAAGGCAGGTGCACTTTTCCGGCTTTGGTGGATCAGAAGGCGCAGATTCATGCGACATGTCGGCCTGTTGACCGGCGCCAGAGCATTGGGCAGATGGCGCCAGACAGGAAGACACATATTATTACAAGAATGATCCAAAGATCTGAGACCTTTGAAAAATGCTCAGTTTTGTTCATTCTTCAATTTCTCAACAGAAACATCTTCGATAATAGCGGGGAAAACATGTCCTGATCCCAGATTTTTATCTACACTTAGAACGCCAAGAACAATAATTTCGTCACCAATATTCAGAGTTTCAACAGTAGTTGCCGATATATCATTGTTCATTTTCTCTTCGCTTCCCGTGCCGTCTTGAATGTGAATCCAGTTTTTCCCCATAATATTGGGCAGAAATTTGACGACCTTTGCCCGTACCTTGACAGTGCTATTTGCCAGCGTTTTTTTCCGGGCATATATTTCTTCAACTGTATATGCATGGTCGCCGGTGGCCTTGATTACCCTGATGTCAGGGAACATTGTCCTGGATTTGCCTGCTACCATTCCCGCTCCCAGCACAACGCCGCGAGGCATATCGCCTGAAATCATACCTGAAGGCATCCCTGTCATCGTCTTGGCTGGTGTTTTTGCATCAGGCAAAGGGGAGCTTGGATTGCTTTCCTTTGAGAAAGGAACGGCAAATAATATAGTTGCAAAGGTCTTGTCCAGTATCTTGCTGTGAAAATCCTTCATCACTGTGATGTTGGCAAGTTCTATCTCATCTCCTGTCACAACCGATGCCTTTGGGATAGCAGCCCATATCCGGCCTGTAGAATCCTTTAAGTCAAGATAAGTATAATTTGTTACGTCTTTAAATTCCACAATAGAAGCCTTTAATACAGCATCCTTGGTATCGAATGTTTTGTGGTTATCTTTAATCATGGCGATTGTAAGTGCTGTTGCAGAAGGTGCACTTTTTTCCTCCTTTGTTTTGCCTTTGCATCCCGATACTGCAATAGCAAGCCCGCATAAAAAAGATATTACCAACAACAACTTTGTTTTACTCAAGATCATATCCCCCCCTCTTCCTTTTATTATTAACGGCATTGAGCTTCAACCTGTAAAGAAAAGAAAAAGCACCATAAACAAAAATGTTTGATATACCCTAAGCCAGAATTGTTGTCAAATATTGTGTTTGGCCCTTGATTCACCATCAAAAAAAATAAAAAACCTCGTTGATCCTGAGAAATCAGGGGGCATAAGGGATATCCCTTTAGTTTTGCAGTTTTAGGGGGTAGGTAGATATGACTCTAAATTTTTAAACTTGTAAAAGCCAAGCATTAAGGGACTAAGAAGAAACTAAATTGACTTGTATCTTCCTTTGATATATAAAATTTAAAATTACTTTTGGTCTGTTTTTGAACCTCAAAAAGGAGGATCAGTTGACCCGTCATTGGATTATAAGAAAATAAAGCCCCATTTCTTCAGCAATATGAAGGATGGGGCTTTTTACTTATGCAGGCTTGAGATCGTATTGTATTTATTGTAATATCATAATGTTAGATAAATTACAAAAAAAGTACTATCCGACAAAACAGTCGCATATTAGAAATAGGCGGCTGTTTAGCCGCATTTCACATTTCAATATAAAACAAAGGTGAATAGTAATACGCTGTATTGTTTATATTTTTTAACTTTGTTGCAGAAAACAGCCGTAATTAAATACGGCTATTAGGCCGTCTAATCCATGTTGGGTGTGAGAAATATCTTCTTGACATAGTATCAATCAGTGATATCATATTGTTATGAACAAAAAACAGCAGCGAACTCTGAAGTGCATATTCGAAAGGCCTGAACGTTCGGATATTTCCTGGCTGGACATTGAATCTGTATTTGCCGCACTTGGGGCTGATATTTCAGAGGGTAGAGGTTCACGTTTAAGGGTTGCACTCAACGAGGTTCGAGCTGTATTTCATCGGCCCCACCCAAATCGTATAACTAACAAGGGGGCCGTAAAGTCAGTCCGTAGATTTTTGCAAGAATCGGGGGTAAAACCATGATGGAACATAAAGGATATTTAGCAAAGGTTGAATTTGATGACAAGGATAATATTTTTCACGGAGAAATCATTAATTTGCGAGATGTAATCACGTTTGAGGGTGAATCAGTTGAAGAGTTGCGGAAAGCTTTTCATGATTCAGTCGAAGATTATCTTGAATTCTGTGCTAAACGAGGAGAAGATCCCGAAAAACCGTATTCTGGTAAGTTTATAGTTCGTGTAGATCCAAGACTTCATAAAACAATTGCCATCCAAGCACGAAAAAACGGGAAAAGCCTTAACGCATGGATGAATGACACTCTAAAGAATATCACCCAACAAGGGCATTCATTCTGACGCCCAAAGCCGGGGCGTTTTTCGTTTTGCCAGTTCAGCATAAAACTTCGCTTTTACCAGGCCATCATTGGCTTTGGGCGCAGGTGATGCGGAGACGTTCGGCTTCCGATATCATGGAAAAAAATTCCACTTATTAACACTGTTCTGCTCCTCAATCACAACTAAATCGCATTAAAAATCATTCCTTGACATTGGTGCTGAGTTGATTGAACGTGAAGGCTCTCGGGTTGAGGTGTTTCTTTTCAATGAGGTTCGAGTTTATCATCGACCTCACCCGCGCCCTGATACTGATAAGGGCGCAGTAGCAAGTATTAAAAAATGGTTAGAAGAAAATGAGGTGTTACCATGATGAATTTAATGAAAATTAATAATATTAACGCTGTGATCCAATATGACCCTGAGATTGAAATGTTTAGAGGTGAATTTGTTGAGCTAAACGGTGGCGCAGATTTTTATGCTAAGGATATTGAAAGTCTAAAAAAAGAAGGTGCTATTTCTCTCAAAGTCTTTCTTGATGCTTGCAAAAAACGTAATATTGAACCTAAAAAAAAATTTTCAGGGAAATTTAATGTGCGTGTACCTTCCAATCTTCATGCAAATATTGCCAGTGCTGCTATGGCTGAAGGAAAAAGCTTAAATCAATGGATCGTAGACACTTTAGAAGATGCTGCTCATATTTAATCATCTTAACTGCTTGGGCAAAATCGGCATGCGGGTCCGCACCGGGCGTTTCACAAAGCTTATCGGGCCGTAGCCGGATAATGATTGGGTCGGGCGGTTCAATGACGTGCCCCATGCTCACTCCTCCGTTCGGATTCTTCATGTCATGAGAACTCATTAAGGCTCCTTCCCTGCTCTTTGTTCGGCCCTTCACCCTGTCCTGCCTATTAAAGCAGGCATTCGGCTACTATGGCTTCTGCTGACTTCTGCCTGTTTACCCTATCAGTTTCCTCATAAAGCGCTGTCTCCTGGTGCTTCACCTCGCCATGTAATCTTGGGGACATCCCTTTAGTTTTGCAGTTTTAGGGTGTGGATATGACTCTAAATTTTTAAACTTGTAAAAGCCAAGCCTTAGGGGACTAAAAAGATAATAAATTGACTTATATATTAATCTGATATATAAAATTTTGAATTATTTTTGATCTGATTTTGACGTGAAAAAAGGATGATCAGTTGACAAGCCATTGCATTACAGAAAAATAAAGCCCCATTTCTTCAGACATATGAAGGATGGGGCTTTTTGCTTCGCAGCCTTGAATCTGAAACTTGGACTAAAAAAGAACCTGTCTACCCTCTTTCTTTGCGATACAAACTCATACACTGAGAAGCATACCAAAATAAAATATTAACAACAGATTAAAATCAGGAAACAGGCCGGCAACAGCTAATATAATTGATTTATTTCCTTATACTTAAATGGTTAGTGTCCTAAAAATGTAGTCGCAATTTGCGACCAGCTTAAATCGGAAAATAAAGGACTTCATCTCCATGTCTGATAAGAAAGCGATTGTTCCTGTTGGAAAAATAGAGCAGCGTATCCTGCTTATCCGGGATGAAAAAGTTATTGTCGATGCGGATTTGGCAGAATTTTATGGTGTACCTACCAAACGACTGAATGAGCAGATTAAACGGAACAAAGGCCGATTTCCAGATGATTTCATGTTTCAGCTTTCAACAGAAGAAAAATCCGAGGTGGTCGCAAATTGCGACCACCTCTCAAAATTGAAATATTCCACCTCGTACCCTATGTGTTTACCGAACACGGTGCTATAATGGCAGCAAGTGTCCTAAATTCCCCAAGGGCAGTTGAAGTAAGCGTTTTCATTGTCCGGGCGTTTATAAAGTTGCGCCGGATGATCGCAGAAAATAAAGACCTGTCAAGGCGAATTGTTCAAATCGAGCGGCACTTGGCTGACCATGATGAACAGATTATTGACTTGATTAAAGCAATCAAACAACTTTTAAAACCAGACCCGTTACCAAAGAAAAGGCGGATTGGTTATTAAAGCAAAACACCAACCATGGCATGAACGCTGACTGAATTTTCGCTGGTGCTCAAACCCAGCAGGTTATGCCCACGTTATACTACCCCGAGGGGAATCAAATTGAGGAGTTATTATGAACTTATTGAAAATACTGAGCAAAGTAAATCAAATTGAGAAAATTTCATTTTTGAAAATTCTTGATGGCTTCTGTACTGAATCACGAAAAATAACGCCTCAAGTAGATCAAATACTTTCTCAAGGTGCTAATCAGTTAAAAAACGTAGACGATGCCAATATCGTTAAACTTTTCAACCTTCTCAACGAAAAGTATTCCGCTCATTTAAAAAAGAAAATTAAATTTAGCAACTATCAGCTTGATATTATAATTGAAATCTTTGTCAGAGATGGCAACCAAATGATGTCAAGAGAATGGTTTTATAAATTGTACAATCAAGCTGTGGCGAACCTGAAATCCCATATCACAACTATATCGTCTCAAATTGACAAAGAGAAATGTGAGTTATCATCACAAAGAAAGCGAGATTATTTTGTTTATCAAAATTGTGTCAAAACAGCTTATGAAAATGATCTTGCAGTAAACCGAGACCAGCATTTGTCATGGGAAGAAAAAACTATTTTGCACACTCTTTCAAGGAGTCTTGAATTATCAAATGAAGAAAAAAGGACTATAACTTATTCCGTGGTTCCGCTGGAAAAACATAATGTTGATGACATCATCAGTGAGCTTAAAGATGCAGGAATTATCTTTTTTAATCGCAAATCGAACACCTTATTTATCCCAGATGAAATTATTTGGCTACTCAGAGGAATTTTAGAAGTTGAAATACCAAACAAGTATTTACGTCGTATCCTTAGGCACTTCAAAGACCCTGAAATAAATCTCATCGCTAGAAAACACAATATTGACAGAAAACTTAAGAGAAACGAAAAAATCAAAGAAATTATAGCACAAGGTTTAAGCGTTACTAACCTTCTGACCTGTGATATTTTTAAAGAGAAAGTAACAAAGGCGGATAGAGCCAAAAAAATCCAGGAGTTCATAATAAAAGACCTTGAAATTGACCTTCCAAAGGCAGGAAGGTCTTTAGAGGAAAAGATTGCAAACCTTATCATATATTTCAATCAGTTAGAGCAAGATGACACTATGTCACTTTCTCGTGATGGTTATGAAAAATTATTAAACCTACTCAACGAAGCTATCCCCAATATTAATAAAAGAATAAAAGAAGAATTTGAAATTCAGGATGAAGATGTTATGTCGTCTGAATTTTTAGCAGACTACAACATTGGCCCCTGTGATGTTATTTATTTGCTAAAACGAGAAGAGTTGCTCAACTTCTGCAAGAAAAATGGCATCAAATCAAGAGGTAATCTTGTTTCTATCATTATCAACAACTTTAGGAATATCCAGGATATTTATTTGGAAAACTTTGAGTCCGTCGGGTGCCGAGACCTTCATTCCATAAAAGAAAAAGGATTAATGGTAAAAGAAAGTGAGCTTGGCAGCCTTTATGAGAAACTTACAAAAAACATATTTAAAAAACTTGGTTTCAATGTAGACGAAAAGCTACGGCAAGATTTGAATACTGATAGAGCAAAAATGGATGTTCTTCTTAACTTAGGCGGCAAGGACGTAATTATTATTGAATGCAAGTCCGTGAAGGACAAAAACTACAACAAATATACAGCCGTATCCCGGCAACTGAAATCATACGAGGGGTTATGCAAAAAGAAGGGGTACCATGTCAGCCAAGTTGTAATTGTTTCAAATGAATTCACCGAAGATTTTGTCAGCGAATGTGAATACGATTATGAATTGAGCATTTCTCTAATAACATCCACCGGTCTTGTGAAAATACTTGAAGGACTTAAGGAATCTCCGCTTACAGAATTCCCTGTCCGACTTCTTTTAAAAGATGGGGTGCTCAATGCAGACAGAATTGTCAAGGTTCTAAACAGATAAGACCATTTGGAATCTTTGAAATAAAAGCGGTACAACAACGCCATACACTCAGATGGGCAGAGTCATGCGGTTTGAACTTTTACCAAGTTTTGTGTTTAATCGCCTTTTACAAATGGCCGATCACCCTGCCCACTGGTGATGCCGAAGCTTCAATTGAAAGATAATAATGCAGGAAAAGTTTGCAGACTATCAAGAGGCTGCTAAAGAAATTGATGGGCTTTCTTCAGAAGGGTTCTTTGGTGAAAGCTCTAAAGCATTAACCCTAAGCAGTATGCAGTTGGGGATGTCCATTGAATTATTGGTTTACAAGCAATTTGCAATGTATGCTTATCCCATCCATTTGCAACTTATAATGTGATGTCCCTTATGGCGTACGTCCCTTATGGCGTAAAGTGTTTATCTTCAAACCACAATATGCAGGTGAAATATTTAGCATGGCACCATATGCGGTTGGATTGCTTGTATTTTGTGGGTTTCCGGCACTTGACAATAAATAACGAACGTGTATTATAAAACCATCTTCACGATATCATCTATATTCTATTTTTTGTCTATCTTAGAGCTTTGGTCTTCTGTCTTCAATAAGGAGCAAGAGTGGATGCATCAACTATAATTCTCGGATTTACAGGTTCTATAGGTAGTGGATGTAGTTATATTGCAGAATTTTTGCCTCATGTAACAGATACTCCATATAAAACATATAAGTTGTCTGATATTATTAGAGATGAACTTAAACGGGAAGGTTGCAAAAAGCCAACAGTTAGCGATTTGCAAGATAAGGGGAACGAACTTAGGAGAAAACATCGAGGTTCCTATCTGGCACATAAAATAATTGAAGAAATAGAAAAGGAGACAAAAAAACCCGAGGCAATAATTATCGATGGCATTAAAAATGAAGCTGAAATTAAAATATTACGTCAATTTCCCTATTTTTTTCTTTTTTCAGTTCACTCTACAATCCAAAATAGAGAAAAAAGATGTCTTGATATTAAGAGATTTGATTCTACTGAAGAATTCGAAAAAATAGATGCAAGGGACCGTTTTGAAAAAGATGATAGTTACGGGCAGCAAGTAAAAAGATGTAATTATTTATCCGATATTATCATTCTTAATGATAAACTAATAACAAATATTGATACGGTTGGTAAAAAAAAATTTATCCAAAATATATACAATAAATTTGTGTCGCCAATTGAAAAACTATCGAAAGGTAAGCCTTCACCATCATCTTTCCCAACTGCCGATGAACTTTGCATGACAATTGCCTACGCACAAAGCAGAATGTCAAGTTGTCTGAAAAGAAAGGTTGGAGCTATTGTTGCCAAAAATATTAAATCTTATACTACAGGGGAAAAAAAGGCGGGTGTGGTTACATCATTACCTATTATCATTTCATCTGGGTATAATGAGGTTCCGCTTGGCTCCTACAAATGTGTTTATCACCCAAAATTTGAGAAGTGTTATAGGGACTATTTGCAAGAAGAACATGCTAAGAAAATTTTATTTTGTCCCAATTGCGGCACAGAATTAGATATTAAAACTAAATGCCCCCATTGTGGGGTTGAAACAATTGGATTTAAAAAGTATTGCACAAAAACCCAAAAAGAAATTGAAGATGAATTCAAGTGCCCTAATTGTAGCAAACAGGTGTTTAAGGAATTTCTGCCCGGCGAAAAAGAAACACCAGGCAAACTTCTTGATATGTGTCGCGCTCTTCATGCAGAGGAGACTGCAATTTTAAATCTTACAAGAAATGGTAATGTCCCAAGCGACAACATGACTCTTTATGTTACAACGCAGCCATGTAACTTATGTGCTAATAAGATTGTTTCAGCGGGTATAAAAAATGTAGTTTTTGACGAACCTTACCCAATGGAAGAATCTATCGAAATTTTAAAAGCTGGAAATGTTAAAACACATAAATTTGAAGGCGTAAAAAGTTCAGCATATTTTAGATTATATTAATAAAAAGGGGAGTTGTAAAAATGGAAAATGACAGCAACAAGACGATTGAAATTGTATTAAATGCAAATTCAGATCATATTCCTTGCGAAGAGTCAAACCCTTCTTTGTTATCAACCAAAAGGATAGAAACAAATAGAGAGGCTGAAGATTATATAATTTTAACTAAAAATATGCCTTTCACGATTAAGGCATATTAAGATTTTTTGTGCGTTTAGTGTTTTATTTTATATGCCCAGAGGTAATGCTTCGGGTATATAAAATAACCCTCCAAAACTAAAGTTTTTTAATTCAAGAAAATCACGATGTCCCAGATTAATTCGGTGAATTCAAATTGCAAGTGCACCATTAATAGCACCGTAAATAATTTCATGAGGCGTCTGGCAATTGAGACATTTTCTTGGCCTGTGATTTAACCTTCTTACCATAAATGCAAGATCTTTGCTGGTTATATTTTTAATGTTTAATTAAAACTTCTTTTGGTACACGTGGCAATATGGTTGCTGTTTTTTATTGTCGTAGTAATCCTGATGGTAACCTTCAGCTTTCCAAAAGCTACCTGAAGGAAGTACTTTTGTTACGATTTTATATCCTTTGGTTTTGAGTATATCTATTAATAATCTTGGTGACGCCCTTTAGTTTTTCAGTTTTAGGGGGTGGATATGACTCTAAATTTTTAAACTTGTAAAAGCCAAGCCTTAGGGGACTAAAAAGATAATAAATTGACTTATATATTAATCTGATATACAGTAATTCGAATTATTTTTGATCTGATTTTGAAAGTCAAAAAAGGATGATCATTTGACAAGCCATTGCATTACAGAAAAATAAAGCCCCATTTCTTCAGACATATGAAGGATGGGGCTTTTTGCTTATGCAGGCTTGAGATCGTATTGTATTTATTGTAATATCATAATGTTAGATAAATTACAAAAAAAGTACTATACGGCAAAACAGCCGCATATTAGAAATAGGGGGCATTTTAGCCGCATTTCACATTTCAATATAAACCAAAGGTGAATACTAATACGTTGTATTGTTTATATTTTTTAACTTTGTGGCGCCTAATAGCCGTAATTAACTACGGCTATTAGGCCGTCTAATCTATGTTATCTTAATGGAAATGAATTATGGATTCCCCTTCTAAAGAGGTTCTATGAACAGGATTTTTCTCCCATTACGGTCGAATTGTGGCTGGTTTGTTGACGAGACATTTCGATTGGAATTTGAGAGAAGGCTGAAAAATTGTGTTGTAATCTATGACGAAATCATTATTCAGGATGGGAGATACATCTATAGGGGAGGAAAAACTGGGAATTTTGACCTTTTCTTACCATCTAATCAATCCTGTAGAGATAGGCGAGAACATATAAATTGTGAAACAGGTAAAGAATTTGGCGTTACCCTTGGTGGTAAAAAAATAATCTGGGGTACTGCGGAAGCCGCCTATGAAACCGACTTTTATCCTTTCGTTTATGAGGCTGGAATGGTCGATAAGGAATACATAAAATGGATACCAGTAGACCTTCCGGACGAAGCAAAAAACACTCCAAAAGAAATAGCCAAGTTAGATATTGAGGATCGTGCGTTAAAACAGCACCTCCCCCCAACTTATTATCAACAAAAAAATATTCTTGAATCGCTATATTTTGATGCTTTCTTATCATTCCACCTGAATCTTCCATTCTTAACCGATTATCGGATGACCCCAATTATTCATTGGAAAAACAAACAAGTTGGAATGCACTTTGATAAAACTGTTGAAGATATCCTTTTGTCTTGCTGCATTAGCGTTGGATTTCCAGACTTTAGTTCGTTACCATGGGAAAAGGTTATTAAGATTCGTGAATCTCGTGCCGGGCAAGATTTTAGAAAAATGGTTGGACAAGTATCGTCGGTAGTAAAAGATAGTTATCGGGACACAGAAAATAAAATAGAGCGTGAGCTTTTGGTACAGCGGGTTCTTTCGCAGGAGCTTGTTCGCCAACTTCGTGCAAAACTACCAAAGGCTCAAACGGCCTTTTTTAATCTCGGTCTTAACCTAATTCCATGCGGAGGCGGTGTTGTTTTGGGCGGCGGAAAGGACCTAAAAGATTTGATCGATAAAAGAAATAGTTGGGTATCTCTCATAGAACTTCAACCTAAACAAAAAAGATAATCATGCTCTTGCAGCGGATCGCAAAAAGGCCGCGCCCGCTGAAAAGCGCCGTTATACCGGCATTCGGCAAACGGTAACCTGATACGTGTCCACGCATAAATATCAACGAGGTTAACTGAGTGAAAAATTGCTTCGGATTAGTACCAGTTCACATAAGGGAAACCCTAAAAGACCTGCGTGTTCCCTTAGTTATATTGGTGGCTCTTTTTGCCTTAGCGATCTTCCTTTATTTTACAGATCTCTTCCCTGGCGTCTGGGACACAGATATATTCGGGAACTTGGCTACGGAATTGGCTGGGGTCCTCCTCACATTTTTTTTACTGGGATTATACATAAGTCATAGAGAGAGGAGACAGACCGATCATAGACGCCGGATCGCACTCAGGTCGCTGTCTCTCGCGTTGCGCCGCCATGTCGGAACTCTATTCAGCATGTTCAAGGCAACGTTTACAGAAGCGCCAGATGACCCCCAACGTCAGGTTGAACCCAAAGATTTTTTTGATGAAAGGTTTTACAATACTATTGTCTATCTGGATTTCTCGGCAAAGGCACCTGCCATCCACGAAATGAGCTGGGGCAAATACCTCGCCTTGAGTTTTGAGGATTTTACCAACCGTCTTGAGAGAGCCCTCGACATATTTGGTGTGGGGTTATTCCCGGGTGACCTTGATCTGCTGGAGCTACTTGTTAATAGCCCTTATGCCAGAATGTTCACTATGAATTCATCTGTTCCGCTGACAGGTGCTCCTGCGATGATGCTTCTTAGCATTGAAGATGGTGGAAGTATTACGTTTGTATCTACTAAATCTAAGGAATATTTAGATCGAAATATGAGAGGCTATCACGAAGCCCTCATGAAACTTATCGATATCGTGAACGAGTCGCTTCACGACACAGACCAAGAATCGATAATGGTCGTGCAACATTGGGAGCAACATGTAGCGCCAGTAGTTGGCTCTGCGCGTGGCAAAATTATGCAGCCAACATGACAGGAGGATATAGGATTGTCCCAAAGTACTCTGGGCGTCCCCAAAGTACTCGGCCTTCGACCCGCCGCAGGCGGTGCGAATATCAGGAGGTTAACCATGAAATGCTGGATAAAACTGATTTTTGGTATGATTTTTCTCTTTCTTACAAGCTGTGTAGGACTGCAACCAATCGCAGATGTAGATCGCACATTTGAAAGAATAGTTGAAGCTCCGGGCTATTCCAAAGAACAAATTTTTAATGGCACGAAGATCTGGATCGCCGAAAACTTCAGATCTGCCAAAGCTGTTCTTGAGTACGAAAACAAAGATGCCGGGACGCTCATCGGCAACGGCACAATCCCATACCCGTGTAGCGGACTGGAGTGCATAGCTAAGGCTGACTGGAAAGTGCCTTTTACGATGCGAGTCGATATAAAAGATCAGAGATTCCGCCTGACGTTCAGTAATCTGCACCTCTCATGGCCACCTTCTTATAATAGAACATATGGAGCGCAACATGGACATGATGGACCAATCAGAACCCAAAGCGATCTTGATACCATCAGACCTGAACTTTTGAAGTTCGGAGACCAACTTCTGGCTTCATTCGGGAAAGATAAGGGTAAAAGTGACTGGTAACGATTTTACGAATTTCAACAAAAAAAAGGTGAATTCAAGTTGCAAGTGCACCATTAATAGCACCGTAAATAATTTCATGCGGGCAGTTGGGGGCATCTATTGGATTATTGGTTTACAAGCAATTGAATGTAAAAAAGGTCAAGGCTGCCCTTGACCCATGTTGTTTAATTGGTCAAGATCCAAGAAGGTATTGAAGTTTAAGAATAAAGAAAAAACCAGAAAAATATTAAAACAACAGAAAATAGATTGCTCATGGGTCAAAGGCAGACTTGACCCCTTATCTTTTCTATATTGTAAAAAAGGCGATTTAGACGCCGAGATTTGCAATGGAATAAAAGGCAATATTCGGGCCGTCTCAGTCGCCAGAGACATTCTCTCCGGTTTAAGTCATTTACATGCAGAGAATCTTCTTCATAGAGATCTAAAGGCTCAAAATATCCTAATTTCAGATGACTCCAAGGCGATAATTGGTGATTTCGGTTCTGTTAAAATGATACCTGAAGGGGACTCCACGGTACCAGGTTCAGGTCATTCATTAAATTATACTCCTCCAGAATCGATTTCATCTGGAATGTTTGGTGTGCCTGGTGATCTATATCAGGTTGGTGTGGTCTTTTTTCAGATCCTTGGTGGAAAATTCCCATATGAAGAATCTGCATGGCTCAATAAATTCGATCTCAAAAAGTATAGAAAAATGCCTGATGAAATTGACCGACAATTATTTGCAGCCGAATGCATCAAAAAGAAAATCTGCCGAGGGCAAATTGTTGACACATCGACCTTGCCCCCTTGGGTTTGCATGCCCCTTCGCCGCACCAGTTCCAAAGCTTGTAATGTTCAACCACCAAAAAGATATCAATCCTGTTCTGAGTTTCTATCTCGGTTAAATTCAATACGTGGCCAAATACATGATTGGAAAATTATAGATGGATACCCTTTAAGACAGGGCGATTGTAAATATAGAATCCTCTTTGATAATAAAAAATTACAGTATTATGTTCAAAAAGACAAAGGGTCTGGCTGGAGAAAAGACAATTCATTTAAAGACTTGCCTTTACGGGAGATAGTTTCTGGAATTGAAAAGCACCGCTAAGCGGGTAGCCAGGGGTTTTATCCCCCCAGCCCCCACACCACCCGGCATGCGGGTCCGCACCGGGCGTTTCACAAAGTTTATCGGGCCGTCACCTCAGGTAAAGTCCCGTAAAGTCCTCGGCGCTTAAACTATGAAGTTATTTTTGTATGAGTCCTTAAGCAATCGGTTTCAAAGGACACCGAGTGGTATGTTCCCAAGGTCCCCTGTTCTTCAAAACTCAAATCCCATATTAATAGATTGACTGAATAATATTGATAACGCATCGAAAAGATAACAAATCAATTTGACCTAGATATTTACATAATATATACTGTTTTTGATTAATTTAGGTCTGTTTTTTGAACCTCAAACAGGAGGATCGTGTGACCCGTCATTGTGTTACAAGTGTTACAAAAAAATAAAGCCCCATTTCTTCAGACATATGAAGGATGGGGCTTTTTGCTTATGCAGGCTTGAGATCGTATTGTATTTTTTGTAATATCATGACGTTATCTAATTTACAAAAAAAGTAATATACGGCAAAACAGTCGCATAGTAGAAATAGGCGGTATTTTAGCTGCATTTCACATTTCAATATAAAACAAAGGCGAATACTAATACGTTGTATTGTTTATATTTTTTAACTTTGTTGCGGAAAACAGCCGTAATTAACTACGGCTATTAGGCCGTCTAATCTATGTTATACAATGAATGAAAAATACACAAAAGCATATGAAATTCCTACTCAATCATTACAGACGTTAGAAATTTCTGTTCACCTTAATGATCTACAAGAAATTACAAATTTTCTTGAAAGCCGTGGTTTATCAATAAAAAACACCAGGTTGTCTAGATATTCAGACTATTTAAAAGCAATATCTGATTCAAAAACATTTGATGAATCTCTATTATTTAAGAATGCAAAAGATGGGCCCTTCAAAAGTAGTACAGATTGGTATCTATATACTTTGCGTGAAGTTCATGAACTTATGTGGATTCATAAAGGCCTTAAAAAGCATATACCAAAAGGAGTAGATGAAAAATTAGAGTTAATCATAAATGGTCAAGATTTCGCCGCTTTAGATTCAAACTCACTCTCACGAAACACTCAATTTGAGTTACGAATAGCAAGTTATTACTGTCAAACAGGCTGCAATGTAGACCTTTCAAGCAAAACAGACATAGTGGCGTTTAACAAAAAATATGCTTTCTATACAGAATGTAAAAGGGTTGGAAGTCCTAAACAACTTGAAAGCAAGCTGTCATATGCAAGCAAGCAATTAAATCAAATGATGCCTCGAAGGGCCTTAGGCCGGGTAGTAAATGGATGCATCGCAGCTGATGTCACTAAAGTCGCATTCGAGCACAATGGATTGACATTTGGAATGACAAATGAACATTCAAGAGATGTAATTCAAGAAAAACTTATAACAATAGCTAATTCCACTAAAGACGTGGCGCTATTTGGCAAAAATAAAAATCTAAATCGATTGTGGTTCCAAATACACATTCCTTCTCAAATTATTTATCCCCCTACATCACTTACGAGATTTTCATCGTATTTTATTTTCAGGGACAACATAGATGGAAAAGGAATAAAAGCAGTAAAAATATTCAAAAGAATGGTCGAAAGCTGTTCAAAAGTTGATGAGCGCAGTTTGCCCCCTGAAAAATTGATAAGGAAAAAGGGTCTTTCTGTGCCAAAAGGTAGCACTTTTTATATCGATGAAGATATGCTAAATCAATATCTTTCGACAGGACAAATGCCTGATAAAGATTCTCATGACATAGTAGCTGAAATCGAGATACAGGGGAAAAAAGAAGAGTTTTCTTTTTTGGAGTTTCAAATGTCAACATTCACTATCAGTGATGAACTAAGAAAAGAGATGTCAGGAGATACACATAATTCAAGGTTCCAAATTATCTTAGGATTGTACCTTCAAAGATATCCGTATGAAGAAAGTTAAAAACTATTAATAATGCGTAGTTGGGGACATCCATTGGATTATTGGTTTACAAGCAATTGAATGTATGAGGTGAATTCAAATTGCAAATGCACCATTAAGAGCCAAAATCAAAGCCTGGATAAAAGGCCAAGTACCTCAAAAAGCCGTGGAGGAAATACAGAGTCTGTTTGAAAATGGTGTGGATATTAAGAAAACACCAGAAGAGAAGAAGCTGGAAGAAAAATTTAAACCTGAAAATTTTGATCTGATAACATGGTTTGTGGTACCTGGTTAAGCTGATATGACCAGCCAACCTTTGTGTTGACAATGTATTCATTTTGCAATACATTGTGTAGTAAACATAGTGTCAGCTTTTTTAAATATTTTATAGGGCAAGGGTTTGAATTATGAGTAAAAACACAAATATAAATATTAGAACGACCGAGGATGTTAAAAAGAATGCAGGGATCATTCTAACTGGTCTCGGATTAAATATGTCTTCGGCTGTTAATCTTTTTTTAAAACAGGTTATCAATCACAGGGGTATTCCGTTTGATTTGCGAATGCCTAACAATGAAACGCTACAGGCTATGGATGACATCGAAAATAGACGTAATCTTGATTCAGCAGATACCGTTGAAGAAATGTTCAAAAAGATTGATGCATGAATTCCAGAAAACTAATATGGACAAAAAGATTTTCTAAAGATGTCAAGCAAGCGAAAAAACGAAACCAGAATTTAGAATTTCTTCAGAAAGTTATTAAAATGCTGCAATCGGGCGACACCCTGCCCCAGGAATGCAAACTTCATCCCTTGAAAGGTAAATACTCAGGTTATATGGAATGTCATATTGAACCTGATTGGTTGTTAATCTGGAAGGCAGACAGCAAAAACGTTTATCTGACACGAACCGGCACACATTCAGACCTTTTTGGATAATATATCCACTATTTTTAGCTAAAAGAAAAGTCATCTAAAAAATGAATTTAAAAACATTTGCCGACACAAATCTTTTTAAAGCAAAAACCTCATTTTTTAAGCAGCTCGATATCCGCTTAAACAGTAGTTCAACTTCATCTTTACCCCTCAAGAATATTTTAAAAAACAAATTCAAACCACAGGATATTTTTGAAAAAGTTTCCGAAGCTTATTTCGTGTTTACCTGCTTAGGCCAAATGCCGGTTCGCTTGGGGCAGGTTGTCGAAATGTTATAATAACAAGAAAATAAGACAATGAATAATAAATTAACAGAAATATTCAAAATTATATCTTTTTATGACGATTATCGGTGGGAATTTTCTCATAACTATAATTTGATTAATTTTTTCAGGAAAGATTTAAAAGCTGATATTAAAATCCTCACACATTGGTTATGCTACATAACTGATAGACAAATGCCCTTCCAACGAATATGGGATATTGGTGGATTTGTATTTTCTGAATTGATATTTGAAATTAAAAAACAGAATTCATTAAACCTATTAAATCCAGAAGATGAAAACTCTTTTGTAAAAAAAGAAGATGACAAAAATAAATACACTTTTATAAGCAAGTCAACAGCAGATAATAATTCCATTTTAGTTCAATATAACGGTATTTTGGAAAATGGAAGGGTGAAATTCAAATCAAGATTTTTCCCATCAGACTACCTATCGATTTTATATACTTTTGTTTTTCTAGAAGATTATGACTTTAGTTTTTCTAAATTCATAAAAGAAGTTTATTGCAAGCATAAGGATAAGAATGATTTTATAAAAAGAATATTGTTCTCATTATATTTGTTGACTTATTACGAAATTGGACAACCAAAAAGTAGTGATTTGAGTAATTTTGCTGATAATATAAAAAAAGCGAATGAACGAAAAAACAGTATAAAAGACATTTTAAATAGCCCCGATAAATTCAACGATGGATATAATACATTTCTCAAAGATAAAGTTTTCAAACAGAAAAGGGCATGGTGTAGTTTAAGAGACTTTTTAAAATCTCCTGAATTTAAACAATGTTTTGAAGTAGCATTAAGCGAGGAATCTTTAAGCGATAATGATTTTAGAAAATTATTTTCCTATGAAGCACTTACTCAATTAGAGTTGCCAGGGGATGTGTGGAATAATAACTCTAAATTCAGAAATTGTATTTTAAAAAATACAGGTTATGAAAAATCAAAAAAAGATTTAAATAAAATTCTAAGAGAATATTTTAATAAAAACCATCAGCATATTATTGGGTATCCTGAACAATTCGATATTACTTTTGATTTCGTCCCAAGAATGTGTGATCTGAACAATTGTGACTTATGTCCAATATACAAAATTAATAATAAAGAAAATAATTTTAACAAGATATGTTTAAAAAATGAAAAAATGTATTGTCCCGTTGTTTTGCTTGGTTGTAATTATAAGAATAATTGTAAAGGCGAAGATAATTGTAAAATAGTATAATCAGGAAGAAATGGGGTCTATAGTTGATCTTCCCAAAATTATTAAGTGTCAATGGCAGATTTAATCCCATTTCTGCGAATTAAAAAGTACAAAAAATCCCCTTCACGAAAAACGGACAGGGGGGTGAATTCAAATTGCAAGTGCACCATGAATAGCATCGTAAATAATTTCATGAGGCGTCTGGTAATTGAGACATTTTCTTGGCCTATGATTTAATTTTTTTACCACAAATGCAATATCTTTGCCGGTTATATTTTTAATGTTTAATTAAAACTTCTTTTGGTACACGTGGCAGTATGGTTGCTGTTTTTTGTTGTCGTAGTAATCCTGATGGTAACCTTCAGCTTTCCAAAAATTACCGGAGGGAAGTACTTTTGTTACGATTTTATATCCTTTGGTTTTGAGTATATCTATTAACTTATGAACAATCTTTTTTTCATGATCATTTTTATAAAAAACAGCGGATAGATATTGTCCCCCAATGTCCGGGCCCTGACCATTGATTTGTGTCGGATCATGAATCTCAAAGAAAAACCTTGTGAGATTTTCATAGCTCACTTTATTTGCGTCATATGTTACTTCGACAACCTCCAAGTGTCCAGTGTCTCCACGAATCACATCTTGATAAGAGGGGTTTGCCATAGAACCTCCCATATAACCTGAGATTGCCGAGATGACTCCCTTTTTATGCTCAAAGAGATACTCTACACCCCAGAAGCAGCCTCCTGCAAAGTAGGCTTTTGCTACGAGAGGCTCTTTTCCATCCGGTACAAATACCATGGAGATTGAATTGACACAATATCTGACATTCTTATCTGTCAGCTTTTCTCCTTCAAAAACATGTCCCAAATGTGCCCCGCAATTTGCACACAATATTTCGGTTCTTATTCCGTCAATATCCTTTTGTTTCCTGACAGCTCCTTTAATTTCATCATCAAAACTTGGCCACCCGCAGGTAGATGTAAACTTATCGTCTGAACTATAAAGTAGTGCATTGCATCGCTTGCAGTAATAAGAACCCTTTTCAGAAAAATCATTATATTCTCCACTGAAAGGCGCCTCCGTGCCTTTATGGACAATGACTCTTTCTTCTTCACTTGAAAGTTTGTTGTAGGATTTCTTATCCATAGCCGGTTCCTCCATGCATGAAATAAGGTTAAACAATACTACTATTGATAACACGATTAGTATATATTTTCGCATGCATTCTCCTGTTATGACACACACTGAATTATTTCAATCAGCCACCACCGGTAGAACTGGTGGTATGAGGAAGGCCCCTAAAAGGGGACATATTAAACAATCTTTAGTGTTCATCGACAGGATTTTTTGGATTTTTTATTTGGATTCCAACCCTTGCCATCTTTAAGCTAAACTTTTGTCGCTATTAGTCCAATTAGTTCCCTCAAAGAGGGTTGACACTTTTCGCCTTTCTTCAGGAAAGGCAAAAAATATCCTGTATATCCTGTAAATCCTGTCTGATTTATAGTCTCTTATTAAAACCTGAAACGGTGTAACCTTTTCAATTCTCAATTGCCGCACCATATGTTAAAATTTATAAGGTCTTTTTTTGGTTGTCAAACCTTATTATAATAATCAGGTTTTGATCCAGGATTTGACTCCGGAATAGCGATAACCCATCGAAAAAATAAGGAACTAAATTGACTTGTATCTTCCTTTGATATATAAAATTTAAAATTGCCTTTGGTCTGTTTTTGAACCTGAAAAAGGAAAATCAGTTGATCAGATATAGTATTCCAAAAAAATAAAGCCCCATTTTTCATTAAAATGAAAGATGGGGCTTTTTACTTCTCAGCCATGGATCTGAAACCTCGAACTGAAAAAGTGAGCAGGCACAGGGTTTATTGTTAAAAGGAAAAGGTGAAACGGGATATTCTTATGAAAAATGACACAATCATACTACAGAAAATATCTACGTTAAGGCAGTTTTACGACCTTATGGCAAAGACAAGAGATTTGCGTTCGCAGATCGTGAAAAATATTTTTAATAAAAAACCTATGGATTCTGTTTTTTTAGACTCTCTGGTAAATGCGCACACCTCACTTGAAAATATCCCTGTTAAACAGGGAAAAAGAAATCTTGTTATAAGCGATTCTAAAGGCGTGGAAGTCGATTTGACTTATGAAATTACGGAACTGGAAAAAGATATTTTTTATCTTGAAAATGATGAGCAGTCATTTCTAAAGTATATGGAAAAATTGCATATTGATTTTCGCAGGCATGTGGATAATGGCCTGGCAGCATTGCAAAACTTAAAGTTTAACTGCTTTATGACGGATCGCGACGGTACAATAAACAATTACTGCGGCAGGTATCGCTCTTCGGTTCAGTCAATTTACAATTCTGTTTTTCTTACGCGTTTTGCGAAAAACATGACGCAATATCCAATAGTTTTAACCTCTGCGCCTCTTGAGGGACCAGGCATTGTTGACGTAAGTATTAATCTGGAAAAATCTGTTATTTACGCGGCATCAAAGGGCAGGGAATTTATCGATCTTACCGGAAAAAGAAGATACTGTCCTATAGATGAAAAAAAACAGATTATTCTTGATAATCTGAACCAGAGGGTCTCCTGCATGATAAAAGAGCCGGCTTTTGAAAAGTTCTCGCTGATTGGATCAGGACTTCAGTTTAAATTCGGCCAGACTACCATAGCCCGCCAGGATATAAGCGGTTCCATACCCGAAGATGAATCAGATGCTTTTCTGAAAATAATTAATGAAATTGTTTTCGAACTTGATCCTGAAAACAGAAATTTTATTATTGTGGATACCGGCCTTGATATAGAAATAATTTTGACAATTCAGGATAATCAGTCCGGATTTAAGGATTTTGACAAGTCTGATGCAGTAAAGTTTCTTGCAGCACAATTACAGATTGATCTGTCTAAGGGTCCTCATCTTGTATGCGGTGATACCTTTTCTGATATTCCAATGATTGAAGCCTTTATGAATGAAACAGGCAATACATGGTCGGTTTTTGTTACCAGAGATAATGACCTTGCTCAAAGAGTAAAACATATATGTCCGAATTCGGTAATTGTTCCTGAGCCTGACATGCTGGTAACAATTTTGGGTTTATTAACAACAAAGGAGATCTAAATGCCTTTTAGTAAAATCAAAGGGGCGATTTTTGATTTAGACGGAGTTATAACAGGCACGGCACGAGTGCATGCGCTGGCCTGGGAAAGCATGTTTAACGATTTTCTTAAGAAATCTGCAAAAATGGATAATAAGGCTTTTGTCCCGTTTGACAGCAATTCTGATTATCTGCAATACGTTGACGGCAAGCCAAGGCCGGAAGGGGTAAAGAGCTTTTTAGAATCAAGAAATATTGAATTGCCTTTTGGGACGCTTGATGATGGCCCTGAAAGTAAAACTGTCTGCGGGCTGGGAAACAGGAAGAATCTGGATTTCCAGAAAGTACTGCGCAGGGAAGGCCCCGAGGTCTTTAAGACCTCTGTAAACTTTGTAAACAAGCTTAAGAAAAAAGGCATTAAAACAGGAGTGGCATCTTCAAGCTGCAACTGCAGACTTATACTGAAGCTTGGTGGAATAGAGGATCTTTTTGAGACCAGGGTTGACGGAGAGGTTTCACGTGAGCTTGGCCTTAAGGGTAAGCCAGATCCCGACATCTTTGTTACAGCGGCAAAAAATCTTGGACTTATGCCTAATGAGTGCATGGTTATTGAAGATGCAATCTCCGGTGTTCAGGCCGGGCAAAAAGGAAACTTCGGGCTGACACTTGGCATAGCAAGAAGCATTGACGGACAGACTCTATACAGCAATGGAGCGGATATAGTTGTATCCGATCTCGGAGAAATCAGCGTGGCCGAGATAGAAAACTGGTTTAAGCATGGGATTGAAAAGGACGGCTGGAATCTTACCTATAAAGGCTTTAATCCAAAAGAGGAAAAGCTCAGAGAAACTTTATGCACAACTGGAAACGGTTATCTTGGAGTAAGGGGCTGTTTTGAGGGAGAAAGTGAGTCAGATGTTCATTATCCCGGAACCTATATTGCCGGTATATATAACAGGCTTGGCACCAGAATTAATAACAAGATAATTTATAACAATGATTTGGTTAACTGCCCAAACTGGCTTTTGCTTGAATTCAGGATCGGCCCAGGAGATTTTTTCAGCCTCCTTAACATGGAACTGCTTGACTATTCGCAAACACTGAACATGCAGGATGGAGTCATGTCAAGATCGTTTATTTGCAGGGACAGGCTTGGCAGGATTACCAGAATTCATGCTAAAAGGTTTGCGAGCATGGCCAATCCGCATATTTGTACGATAAAATACGAAATTACGCCTTTAAATTATTCAAAAAAGGTTACAGTCCGATCCTCTATAGACGGGAATATAATAAATAAAGGTGTTGAGCGTTACCGAAATCTTAACTCAAAACATTTGTCGCTGGTAAAAAGCGAAAGCACAAAAGATGGGATTTCCCTTCATGTTGAGACTAACCGGTCAAAATACCGGATTGTTATGAACGCAAGGACATGTGTTTACCAAAACCGGAAAAAACTGACGGCACGCAAGAGTATTTTTAAAAACAGAGCAAAGATATCCGAAGAAATTGAGATTGAAATGCAGGCATACACCACATATGCGGTAGAAAAATATGTCAGCGTTTATACTTCATTAGACAGGGGCATCTCAAACATCAAAAAGGCGGGACAAGAGGCTATCGGCAAAATTAAATCATTTAAAGATCTTTATCTGCCCCATGCTAAAAGCTGGAAATCCCTCTGGGATAAAGCTGATATAAGGATTCAGGGTGACAGGTTTGTGCAAAAAACCACGCGTTTGCATATTTATCATTTGCTTGTTACAGCATCTCCCCACAATGTTGGAATTGATGCGGGAATGCCTGCTCGCGGGCTTCATGGCGAGGCATATAGAGGACATATTTTCTGGGATACGCTTTATATTGTGCCTTTTTATAACAGCCGTTTTCCGGAGATTACCCGGTCGCTTCTCATGTACAGATACAAACGCTTAAATGATGCAAAAAAATATGCCGGGCTTAATGGCTACAAGGGCGCAATGTACCCCTGGCAGACCGCAGACACAGGAACAGAGGAAACCCAGAAGGTTCACTTCAACCCGGCAAACGGCAAATGGGGGCCTGATTTAAGCCGCCTTCAGAGGCATGTGTCCATCGCTGTTTTTTATAATGTATGGAAATATATATCTGACACAGATGACAGAAAATTCCTTTTAAATTACGGCGCTGAGATGATGCTTGAAATTGCCTGTTTCTGGTCAAGCATTGCTGTCCTGGACCCTGATACAGACAAATACCATATTAAAGGTGTTATGGGACCTGACGAATTTCATGAAAAAATTCACGGAAGCAATGAAAACGGCCTTAAAGACAATGCATATACAAACATTATGGTGGTATGGCTGCTTGAAAAAGCCCTTGAGCTTGTTGAAAGCCTGCCTGAGAAGGTCTTTGCAAAACTGAAGACAAAGGCGGGTTTCAGCACGGATGAAACAGGAAAGTGGAAGAAAATTGTCGGGAATATGAATATTGTAATGCAGAACAAAAATATTATAAGCCAGTTCAGCGGGTATGAGGAGCTTAAAGAACTGGATTGGGATTATTATAAAAACAAATACAATAATATCAACCGGATGGATCGTATTTTAAAGGCCGAAGGCAGCTCTCCTGATCTATATAAGGTTACAAAACAGGCAGACAGTCTGATGATGTTCTATATTCTCGCGCCTGATGAGGTACAGCGCATTTTGAACCGTCTGGGATATAATGTTGAAGATGCGATACAGTTATTAAAGGAAAACTATAAATATTATGAAAAGAGAACCAGCCACGGCTCAACACTCAGCAAAATTGTTCATGCGGTAATTTCGAGTTATATGGATGAGGAAAGTACAGCATGGGGCTGGTTTATTGAGGCCATGAAAAGCGATATTTTTGATACACAGGGAGGAACCACTGCCGAAGGAATACACACCGGAGTCATGGCAGGCAGTATCGATATTATTATGAGGTATTTTGCGGGAGTAAATCTATCCGGCATAATACCTGAACTAAATCCTCATTTGCCAAAGCACTGGAATAAAGTGGAGTTTGGAATATACCATAGAAAGATCTGGTATGATCTTGAAATAACGCAAACACATGTGAAAGTAAAAACAGGAGAAAAAGAAAAAAAACCGGTTTTAATTAAAATACGCGAAAAACAGATCGGGCTTAATCCGGGCAGGCAAAGAACAGTGAGAATCAAAGACCTTTAAAACTTCAGGAATTGGTTATACGCTACAATTACTCGTTAAAAGCTTAACAATAACTTATAGGATGTCTCGCAACATCCCCTGAAAAAAGAAACTTTAGATCCAACCATTTTTGCCCGTACAGGGAGACCTTTGAAAAATGTAGTCGCAATTTGCGACCAGCTTAAATCGGAAAATAAATGACTTCATCTCCATGTCTGAGAAGAAAGCGATTATTCCTGTTGTATATTGACCCTCTGGATGATCTTAGCCTTTAAGAGCTTATAACATTGTATAATTCGGGCCTGCGATAAGCATATTATTTGGAAGGATTGTTTGCACTTCTTCCATAATACTTCCAAAAATCAATTCTTTAATCAGGCCGTGTCCGTATGCACCAATAACCACAAGGCTGTCATGAGGGATAGAATAAAGATTTTCCCTAAATTTGCCGGTTTTTAAAAAAAGCCATTCTATTTTACCTTCGCTTATTTTAGTGAAAAGATTATTGTCTTCCAATATCTGCCTGTAGTGTTTCTGTGATTTCTTTTTAGCATGGGTAAAAAGCCTGAGAGAACAGCCCGAAACCTCCATGATTTGCATTCCAAGCCTTAAGGCATTGACGGCATTTTTTGAGCCCCCGAAGAATACCGTGATATTATTCCATTTTTTATAGACCGGAGTAGGAATAAGCACTGGAAATGCAGCATTTTCTATAATATTTCTTACCTTGGGGCCAATATAACCCAGGCCGACTTTTGTTGAAAGATCACTAATACTTCGGGGACAACACATAAAACTGAACTGTGTCGGGATATCCGGAAGCGTTGATGCGGTGAAGGCTTCGGGTTTAAGAAAGCCGGGCTCTAATTTTTCTGCTTTAATGATTCCCTCTGCATGTTGCCTGGCTGTTTCTGGTGCCCTTAAAAAACTGTTGTCAAGATCAATTGTTATAACTTTGTTCTGAAAATACATCAAAAACTGACGGTGCTCAGGGATATAGACCTTAAGCGTGGTTTCTGTCTTTTTACAAAAATAGATTGACTGCATAAGGGTTTCACGCCCAAAAGGGGTGTTTCTAAAAACATGCAGCATTGATTTTTTCATAATCATATCCTCCAATACTAAATTTGATGAACTCGTAAAAAGCTGCGCTATACCGCTTTGCGGCACTGGGAACTAAAATAACTTTAAACAATCAGTCTTCAGTTGTGATTAAATTAAAATTAGAAAACTGTTTGAATGTATTAAAAATCGTTAGCAAAGAACCTGTTGATATATTGTTATTAATAAAAGATTAAATCATTAGCACAATTGCTGTTTTTATTATGGCCGGTTC
>Ga0208648_1000582_pt1 | contig 35549 bp, 22 predicted proteins | sample AntAceMetag02UKL_FD_184772 | JGI IMG/M metagenome (GOLD analysis project Ga0208648, IMG submission 184772) | Saline lake microbial communities from Ace Lake, Antarctica - Antarctic Ace Lake Metagenome 02UKL (SPAdes) (version 2) | ecosystem: Environmental > Aquatic > Non-marine Saline and...
TACGCCACACAAACTAGCAATACCTTGTAATGGCATTTTTTTATCACTTAGAAGCACTGCGTGTGCTCTCGTTCTTGACCACGGCAATGGGTGTTCTCTGCTCATCCATTGCAGGCTAATAATTTCATCGGTATTTAAAGGTGAAACGAATTTCATTATTTATCAGATTTAGTGAAAATTCTATTTGGATCATCCGGTATTATAGCTTATTATTTTGTTAGAATAATTAAGGTTAGTTACTTAGATAGAGGATTGTTATAATCTGCAACGTTCATTACTGAATGTGCTGCTTGAAAACCGACTTTATCTTGTTGCAGAAATGCCAGTTTAACATTTCATTACCCGGAAAAGTCGAACTTGAAACTACTATGATAATTACTACATTTTGTGTCAACCATATTAGAATTAGCTAACAACTTAAGCTAGTCAAAATTTGTTCCAGTTTTTGCACAAAATAATCTACTTCATCCAGGGTATTATCCTTCCCTAAACTAACTCGAATCGCTGACTTTGCAAGGTTTTCTTCAACTTCCATAGCCAATAATACATGGCTAACGGACTGTTCATTACTCGCACAAGCCGAACCGCTTGATACTGCAATATTTTGTCGATCCAACAACATTAACAACATTTCACCCACGCAGTTTTGCACTCCAAATTGCACTGTATTGGCGACACGATTGCTCTCTTTAGCAAACACCCTTATTTCTGGAAAATCGAGCAATTGTTGTTCTAAGTATGTTTTGAGTTGAAAGCAATGCTGACGGCGTGCCTCTAATTCAGCACATGCTAACTCTGCTGCTTTACCAAACCCGACAATTGCCGGTACATTTTCCGTTCCAGCGCGTAAACCTGATTCTTGCCCTCCTCCTGTTAAAAGGGGATTTTTTAATTGCTCAGTTGATGTAATTAAAGCGCCGCATCCTTTTGGGCCATATATCTTGTGACTGGAAAGCGACATTAGGTCTACACCTAAAGCTTGAAAATCGACTGGTATTTTTCCTGCTGCCTGTACTGCATCGGTATGCACTAACGCGCCTTGCTGTTGCATTATTTTGCTGATACAGGCGATATCTTGAATAACACCTGTTTCATTATTAACCAACATAAATGAAGCAAGATCAAATTTCTGTTTGAGTTTAAACGCGAGGGATTGCTGATCAATATAGCCTTGCCTGGTAATGCCGACTAGCTCAGCATTGGCCGATTGCAGGATGGAGGGGTGTTCGAATGCAGATGTAATTATTCTAGCATTTGGCAAACAACCTTTTAACGCAAAATTATTTGCTTCCGTACCACCACTGGTAAAAATGACTTGTTCAGGTCGCGCATTAACCAACTGGGCAACTTGCTCGCGTGCTGTATCAATTGCACTTCGTGATAGACGGGCTAATTTATATAAACTGGAGGGGTTAGCAAAAAAACGGCTAAAAAAAGGCTGCATTGCCTGCAGCACTCTTTCGTCTACTGGTGTTGTAGCGTTATGATCAAAATAGATCATAAAGTTTCTAGCACTTAACTATGTTTATTTAAGTGCCATACCGATTGTCCCAGCATCTCTGAACTGTATAATTTGCTGAACATCAACATCTTGACGCCGGGCAATAGCCTGAACATCTGCCTGGTCTAATAATTGCGCCACAGTGATACCATCTAAATAGCTACGCACAGTGTGGCTAAGCCCCATCCATAAATCATGAGTTAAACAAGGCTGGTCATTCTGACAATTTGCCCTGCTTTCGCAATTAGTTAAATCGACCTGCTCGTCAACAGCCAGAATAATCTCGGCAATACTGATTTCTTCAGGACCGCGGCTCAATCTATACCCGCCTCCTGGCCCTCTAACACCAACAACCATATCTGCACGACGCAAACGTGAAAATAACTGCTCAAGATAAGAGAGAGATATAGTTTGGCGGGTCGCAATTTCGGTTAATGTAACCGGCTTGGTCCGGCTATGAAATGCCAAGTCCAACATTGCAGTTACCGCATACCGTCCTTTAGTAGTTAATCGCACAGTATTTCCTATAAAAAAGTTAAGTTAATTATTATAATAATATAAACCTAGTAAAATAGTCAACTATTATAATCAACCGGATAGCTGTTAACTTAACTCTTAGCCCTGAATTCAGTGTGCCTGATATTTCTCTAGAACACCAGATGGACTTGACCTTGCTCAAAGAACACGAAATTTATGTTCCGAGCAACTACTTATCCAGCTCGCAATCATGCAGATCAGGAATCTCTTCCTGCTTGCACTTAATTCCTGCAGCACTCATTGCTTGCTGCATATCCTGCATCTGCTTATCCATAAGCTGTATATGATCCAGCATATGATTAATTGCATACGCCACCGGATCGGGAGAATCTGCTGTTGTTCCGTAGGCATCAAAACCCATTTTATTGGCAATTTTTTTACGTTCAGCATTTTGTGCTTCCTGTGCGCCGACAACTCGACCGGGAATACCTACAACAGTTGCCCCATCTGGAACAGACTTTATGACGACCGAATTCGACCCTACCCGTGCATTCTCACCAATTTCGATCGGCCCTAATATTTTCGCACCTGCACCAACAACCACGCCATTTTTTAAAGTCGGGTGTCTTTTGCCTTTATTCCAGCTAGTTCCACCCAATGTAACGCCATGATACAAGGTGCAATCATCGCCAATAATAGTTGTCTCACCTATGACTACCCCCATGCCATGATCAATAAAAAACCGTCGCCCAACCACCGCTCCCGGATGAATCTCTATACCCGTTAACCAGCGACTTATATGCGCAATAAAATTAGCAGTAAACTTAAAACCGTTGATCCACAATCGATGACAGACCCGGTGCATCAATACGGCATGGAAACCCGGATAGACAAAAATCACCTCCCAAATAGTTTGTGCTGCAGGATCTCGCTCAAACACACAGGCAATATCTTCTTTTATTAAATTAATCATATTTTTTATGCAATATTGCCGTTGACTTTTTTAGAATGCCACGCAAAATATCTAGCTCTTTAGTATCTAAAGCAGCCCGATGATACACGCGTCGCAAACGACGCATGATTGAGGTAGATTTTTCGGGGTTTATAAAACCAATCTCATTCAATGCCTGATACAAATGCTCATAGAATGATTCCATTTGTGCTGAACTTGCTAAAGGTACATCTCTGCGCTCCGGTTCAACAACTTGTTGATTTGAAGCGACTAACAATTCATAACAAACCACTTGCACTGCAGATGCTATATTCAACGAGCTATAATCAGCATTACTCGGAATGCTCAGTAATGTCTGGCACAAATCCAGTTCATGATTTTTCAAACCTGAATTCTCACGCCCAAACAGAATCGCAACTTTCTTGTCCTGCGCTTCGATGGCTAATTTTTCTGCACAGACTCTAGGCGACTCTTCAGGAACTGCAATGGTTCGTGATCTGGCGCTTGCGCCTATTACAAGCTGACAATCAGCAATCGCTTCCTGTAAGGAATCACAGCGTACTGCAGAGGCCAAAATATCATCGGCCCCCGATGCTCTGGATGTCGCGTCAGCACTAGGAAATATTTTGGGTGCAACCAGATACAACTCACTCATGCACATATTCTTCATGGCTCTGGCAACTGCCCCGATATTCCCCGGGTGGCTTGTTTCAACCAATACAATCCTAATATTTGACAACAATGTTCAACCCTATCAATAAAAAACACCACTATAGCAAAATTTTTGCTATCCTATAATGTTTTCTAAACGCTCATTAAAACTTAAGCTATGCATCCAATGCTCACTATCGCTATCCGCGCTGCGAGAAACGCGGGCGACATTATTCTTCGTGCTTCAGAACATGTCAGCCATATTCAAATTGATAACAAAGAGCAACATGATTTCGTCACTGAAATTGATCGTCAGGCAGAACGTGAAATTATAAAAAACCTCAGGACAGCTTTCCCCGATCACGCTATTCTTGCTGAGGAAAGCGGGCAACATGAAGGCAATGAATACACATGGATTATTGACCCTCTGGATGGCACGACTAATTTTTTACACGGTTTCCCACATTATTCTGTTTCTATTGCGCTAAAACACAAAAATCGGCTCGAAGTGGGGGTTATATACTTACCATTAACGAATGAACTATTCACTGCTGCGCGAGGTGAAGGTGCGATGCTCAATAACCGACGTATCCGCGTGACCAAACAAGCCAGCCTGGCTGGCGCATTAATCGGTACCGGATTTCCTTTTAAGGCAGAGCAGCAGCAATATCTGGATGCTTATATGAATATGTTTAAAGCAGTTTGTTTGAATACTTCTGGAATACGTCGCACGGGCTCAGCCGCAATTGATCTGGCCTTTTTAGCAATGGGCCGTTTAGATGGTTTTTGGGAAGTGGACTTACAGCCCTGGGATATTGCTGCGGGAATTATCATTGTAAAAGAAGCAGGCGGAGTAGTAACCGACCTCTCTTTTAACGACCAATATCTGGAGTCAGGACATATTATTGCTGGTAACCCAAAAATGCATCAATTGATGTATCATCTGATTAATCCGCATGTGACGGATAATTTGCAATAAGCGGATAAAGACTGCTACAAGCTATTCATTAAGATTAATCCCAAAAAAAGGTGAGGTAGGCTTTATAGCCTACCTCACCAAGCATTAGCCATTCAAAAACTGACAGTACTTAAACAATAGGCAAAGGTCTCATCATACTGGTTTTCCCGGTCATCACATCCAGCGTTTTCCTTAAGCGCTTGAAAACTGATTCCTGCGTATAAGGAACCCCATATTTTTCGCATAAGGCTTTTACTTTAGGCTGAGCGATATGGTATCGACTTAAGGGCATATCTGGCCATATATGATGCTCAACTTGATAATTCAACCAACCATGAAGAAAATCCACTAGATCAGTCCCTGTCTGAAAATTGGTCGAACCAAATATCTGCCTAAGGTAAAACTCCCCTTTATTGGTCGCCTTTTCATCAAACACATACAGATCATCACCCACATGATTAGTGCCAATCACCAAAAAAGTATGTAGATTTGTCATTACTTCAGCTAACAAAGAATTAATTAATACATTCGTTGCAGCAACCATCCCCCCCATCGTAGTTACAATGCCCACAGGAATAAACAACAATGGAATCAGTGCAAATCTAATTGAGATATAAGGTATCAGGCAATGCGTCCATAATTTACGGCCAACTGGTTTCAGCGGATTCCAGGTATCAGCTCGTGTATAGGTCACGGGTTCTAAACCGGCCTTTTTGTCTTCTGCACGCTGCAATTCAACCAAGGTAGACGGCGCATAGTAAACAAACTTCCAGGTACTGGCCATGACACCTAGAAAAACATACCTGACCCATTGTGGCATCTTCATATTTCTAAAGGTTTCGGTATTGAACTCCACCTGATCCGGGTCAGCTTGTTCACCTAGATTATAATGATGCAAATCATTATGTTCCTTATCCCATGCCTCAGGTATCATCCATTCTAGCCAGTCAATAAAACGCCGATTTCCTTTGGCAAAGCCTTTACTCGTATAGTGCTTTGGGATACCTTCAATTTTGTCATAGGCACGATGGGTAATATGATGCGCAATTGTCGTCCAGCGTGTGACATTGCCCTGACTAATGAAAAACGCAGACACTGGATTCGGGATAATCCAGGCAGTCCCATAACCTATAGTCGAACAGATACGCCCCCAGCGTTCAATCTTTTTTAAATGCCGAAAATCATCCATATTCAGATCACTTAATACTTCCTTGCGAATATTGTCCATGTCTTGTGCAAACTGATCTCTGTCAATTGCATGGTAAATATGTTGAGTCACAAAACGGTTTCCTTTTCACGAAAAATTCGCAGTATATCATACTCTTGCGTTAATAGGATGTACATTTAAGGCGAAAAATATCAAAAACCATAAGAATTCCTGTCGCTTAAAAGGCCGCTCCCCGACATGATTTTTTAATCTGGAGCGTTTTTTCACCCTTCATCATATAAAATGCTGTAATTTGCATAAAACCAAAAATATCCTAGTGTCTTGTTATAATTTGCGTGTTAGACTCTGCTTCATTTGAGACTGTATTGTTTTGTGAGTCACTCTATCTCCTCTTTCATTCGCTTGCCTGACAAGAGAAAGCACGGAAATAAAAGACAGCAATGTTATGCAGTATCTGGGTCTGACTATCACTTCTATCTCGTGAGAAGCTGCTACACAAACATCTCCTGATCTTTGCTTAACCTTTCAACTTTATATATTTAGCGGACTTTTCTTATGAACCAGCTTACCCCTGAAGGTCAACAAATCATTAATGGCATTGCTCAACGCTATAATTTCAGTCCTGATGCCGTATTCAGCATGTTGCAATCTGTCATCAACGGCAACGGCTCTATGGCTCAGTTTAACCACCCGGAATTCGGTGGCTCTGGCCAATGGATGCGCGGCGGGATGATTATGCTCGGAGATATGTTCAATAATTCTTTAAAAAACAGTGTAGGCGGACTGTGTCAGGAACTTGCTGACCTTATTGCCAATCAGCCCGGCCTTATTCAAACCGGCAGTTTTCAGTCACAAAGTCAGGGTAATCAACAACAAAATAACTACAACGGCGGTAATCAGCAACAACAAAATGGTTCCGGACCTGTCGCACCGGTCAGTTTATTTGTTCCCCCGCCTGCAGGTAGCTCTGGTAATTGGTGGCCTGCAGGCCTGCAATTCCCTAACAGTACAGGCGCACAAAATAACGTACGCTATGCTTACTTTGCAAGCATTCATCGCCTGGCTATAGAAGCGAATGGGCATGTCACACTTTATGACACCTTAGATCATCAAATTGGCGGCTTTTCTCAGCAACAGTCAGTGGGTGGTTCCATTACTTTCACCAGTCAATATGGCTTGGTCGATGTCAGTACCTTACCCGTCATTTCTATTGATAATGAACCTGTACAAAAACATGCTAGCCCGCAACCCGAGCTGGATTTAGCTCAAGCAAACCGAGTAAATACGCAGAACATAAACCAGGAAGCAGATATTTTTTCTGCACTTGAAAAACTGGCCAAGCTGAAACAAAAAGGAATATTAACGGATAACGAGTACAGCGCGAAAAAAACAGAACTGTTATCCAGGTTATAAATTTTCCGCAACACGTTTGTTCAGTTAATAAATCATTGGCCTGCCTATCTACCTGAGTTAAGAATGCGCATCAAGTAGCATCGACACAATGGATAATAGTTCTTTAGTCCGCTGTTTTAAAATGCAGGTTAAAGACTTACTCCCCAGATCATAAAGCAGCCATTATTTGCATCTGCACCCGAGAAAGGATTATGAATTACAAGCTTCAATCGAAATCATCGCTCTGCCAGCCGACCTTCCTTGGCATACAGGTACTAAAGGTGATTCCCAGTGTACAGCACTTGCTCGCATTAGCTATCAAGTAGATTACATGTCTGACTAATATATCCAGAATAGAAATAATTCCTACATTTAATAGTAACTTTGTATCTTTACATTCTATGAGCTCTAGCGCAGCAATATCATATTGAAGCACTCACCCAAACACCTTGCCCAATTTTGGTGCAATAATGTTTTTTTAACTCGAAACATATTAGGAAAAGCAATGCTTTCAGGCACTTTAAATGCTTGGCATATTTAGTGCTTTTACTATATTATGTAAATAATGCAGTCACCCCGAGGATAACAGCAAGATGTCAAAAATCTGGGAAAATTACCAAACCGATGTCTCTTACGACGAATTAATGCTCTCAGGTTTTCAACCACGACCGAGCAGCTATATTCTATGTCAGTACCTGAACTCATTAACTCAGGAAAGCATCGAAAAACGCAAAATAGCCGCTGAATTGGCAATTCTGGAAATGGGCATCAGCTTCACTGTGTACAGTGATGAAGGTAATATTGATCGTGCATGGCCATTCGATATTATTCCACGTATTATTGAAGCGAAGGAATGGCGTTATATTGAAAAAGGACTTAAACAACGACTAAAAGCGCTAAATTGTTTTATCGCGGATGTTTATGATCAACAGCTATTTATCAAGGAAGGTAAAATTCCGGCTGATATCATTAACAGTTCAAAAAACTTTCGTCCTCAATGTGTCGGCATTAAACCGCGTCACAATGCCTGGGCCAACATCTGTGGCAGTGATCTGGTACGTGATAAAAACGGTACCATGTTTGTTCTAGAAGATAATTTGCGTGTTCCTTCCGGTGTGTCCTACATGCTGGAAAACCGTGTTATTACCAAGCGAATATTTCCTGAGTTATTGGCAAATATCAGTATCCTACCGATTGATGATTACCCGACTCAACTGCATGAAATGTTATCCTCGATTGCACCAGAACAGTGCCTATCACCGCAGATTGTGGTGCTAACACCTGGTATCTATAATTCCGCTTATTTTGAACATGCCTACCTTGCAAAACAGATGGGCGCAGAACTGGTAGAAGGTTCCGACCTGGTCGTGGAAGAGGATGAGCATGTGTATATGCGCACCATTGACGGCCTAAAAAAAGTGGATGTCATTTACCGTCGTATCGATGATGCATTTCTTGACCCGGAAGTATTCAATAAAGATTCAGCACTGGGGGTACCAGGCTTAATGCGTGCCTGGAAAGCGGGTAATGTGGCATTGTCTAATGCCCCCGGAGCGGGCGTAGCTGATGACAAAGTAGTTTATGCCTATGTACCAGAAATGATCCGTTATTATTTGAATGAAGAACCTATATTACCCAATGTACCTACTTATTTATGTTCTGAGCCAGAACAACTGAAATATGTATTAGAACATATAGAAGAACTGGTGGTAAAACCGGCTAATGAATCAGGTGGTTATGGAATGATCATTGGCCCCCATGCAACAGCGAAGGAAATTAAAGAATTCAAGGTTTTAATCCAGCAAGATCCACGTAATTATATTGCCCAGCCGACGCTAAGCATTTCCACCTCTCCAACCTTATGCAAACATGTTCTGGAGCCACGGCATGTTGACCTACGCCCCTTTATCCTTCAAGGTGAGGACACTTTTGTAACGGCTGGCGGTTTAACCCGGGTAGCCATGGTGAAAGGCTCACTAATAGTAAATTCCTCGCAAGGAGGTGGTAGTAAAGATACCTGGATTATTGATATGGAAGAAAATCAAGAAGTGGAGACGCAATAATGTTATCTCGATCAGCAGAACGTATTTACTGGCTGGCACGCTATCTGGAACGTACCGAAAATACCGCCCGCCTTATCAGCGTACATATGAATCTATTAATGGATCTACCAAAAGGCGTAGAAATGGATTGGCCACATCTCATTAGTATTAATAGCTGTGAAAAGTTGTTTTTTGAACATTATAAAATTGCCAATGAACGCAATGTGACTAATTTTTTGCTGGTTGATGAACGGAATCCCATCTCCCTGTATTCATCACTTGTGTATGCGCGGGAAAATATGCGTACTACACGAGAGTTATTACCAGATGAAGCCTGGGAACAAGTCAATGAAATGTACTTGTATGTCAAAAACCATCTGGACTCAGTCAACAACCGTCGCGGACGCATCGTTTTCTTAGATGAAATAATGCAGGGGTGTCAGCGTTTTACCGGTCTGTTATCGGGCTATATGAGCCACAATGCCCCATACCGTTTTATCCGTCTAGGACGCAATATCGAGCGTGCAGATATGACTAGTCGTATTCTGGAACTGGCCTGTTTACTGCTTTCCGAATCACGCAGTAATGAAATGCGTCACTATGAAAGTATTTTATGGCGCAATATTTTACAGACTCTTAATGCCTTGCTAATGTACCGCCAACATGTCAGAAGTCGAGTCAAAGGTGATGATGTATTAAATTATCTACTGCGCGATACTGCATTACCACGCGCCATAGGCTGTTGTATCGGCGATATCGCGACTGCCATCAACTTACTACCAAATAACGACTTACTTCCTGACAAAGTCATCGACTTGCAAAAATACGTACAAACTATAGATACCGATAAAACTACACAGCTTCAGTTACGTAAAATCCTCGATGATTTACAAAGCCGCCTCGGTGATTTGCATAATGATATTACTGAAAATTGGTTTTTAGCACAGGAACAATCACAATCACAAACGGCAGAAGTTGAGTAACATATTAGCTGTTGCAGGATACCTTGGGGGCCGAAATAGCGCATATTTTGCAAGTAATAAAAGTGCTGCTCTACCTACGCTTCGCCCACACAATGCAAATAAGCGGGCATAAAAAACTATTATTTTTCACCACAGCGGACAATGAGAGCACAGAGCTTAGATGGTAAAAACTCTGTGTGTCCTCTAGGGTTATTTTAGAATTTCTATAAATTGTTTTTTGTTAAAATAATTTTCAACGACTACTTACAGCTTAGCTTTCAAGGGGCGTGCATCGCTTTTATCTAGTGCAGGCAAGCATGCAAAGGCTTCTTTTAACTGTTCTTCCCAGCTATGCCGTAAATCAAGCATGTACGGATCATCATCCTGAAAACAATAGTACTCTCCAAGGCTGAAACTGTCTTTTCGATAAATCAATAGCTCTATAGGCGCACCTACGCCCGCATTACTACGAATAGTTGAATCCATGGAAACCAGACAGCACATTGCTGCCTCATCCAGGGATGTATGAGGTGTTAAAAATCTGTCGAGAATGGGTTTTCCATATTTAGCTTCACCTATCTGCAAAAAAGGCGTGTGGGTAGAAGTGGTAATGCTGTTGCCTTCAGCATAGATCATATAGGCACCATGATCATATTCACCGATCTGTCCAGCCAGAATAAAGCTGGCAGAAGAATCAAAAGCGTTTTGTCCTGCTGGATTTTTATGCTGCTGCTGCTTTTCCAGACTTACCTGTCCAAGATAATGTGCCGCAGAGGAAAGGCAATCAACGGTATTTAGATTAATTTCAACACCTTTAACTTTATCTCTATGTAGCTGTTCCAGTACCGCCTGAGTGGTAGCCAAATTTCCAGCACTTAGCAATATAAGTGTACGATCATCTCTGGTATCAAAAGCGTGCATTTTGCCATAAGTACTCACATTATCTATTCCAGCATTGGTTCTGGAATCGGAAACTAACACCAGGCCTTCATCAATAGAAGCCGCGATACAATAAGTCATAATTAATTCTGTTTTTACTTAAAAATAAATGCACATATTATAACAGGATAATAAAACAAACTCAGGTTTGTCTATGCACATCGACTGCAACCGAAATCTGCTGTTGACTACTACCAATTGCCAGGCCCTTTAAAGGTGTAACATCATTATAATCCCGCCCCCACGCCAAGGTGATATGCTGCTCACCCGCCTTACAATTATTGGTTGGATCGAAGTCTTGCCAGCCGTTATCCGGTTCAAAAACCGAAAACCAGGCATGTGAAGCATCACTGCCCGCCAGTTTAATAACCCCTGGCGGAGGAGTTGTTTCTATATAGCCACTGACATATCGAGCTGGCAAACCAAAGGAACGAAAACAGGCAATTGCCAGATGAGCAAAATCCTGACAAACGCCACGCTTATGCTCCAGCACTGTCGCCAATGGCGTTGCAATCGTGGTAAAAGTAGGATCATAACTAAAATCCTGATAAATACGCTGAGTTAAATCTTCAGCAACAGCGGATATCGCCCAGCCTGGCTGAAAAGATTCTGCGGCATAGGCTTTAATTGCTATGCTTGCTGCTGCCAGCGCTGAATCCAGCGCATATATTTGCACCAGAGGCAACTCAGTTAAGGACGACTGAGTATATTGCACCTGTGCCAGAGTATCTTCCCAACTGATGCCGTCCAAATTAATTATCAGCTTGTTATTTAGCACCTCAACCTCACTTGAGGCAGTAACAGTCAGCTGCTTATGCGGTTGTTGCAATGAAAAAAAGACCACCTTGTTGCCAAAATAATCCAGTCGCTCATGATAGCCCTGAGGTGTGGGGCTGATTTGTATATTACTGGATATATTTCGTTGATTAAAGCATTCACGCATTAGTAACCGCGCTTCACTATGACAAAGATCTACTGACTGGTTATAACTGTATTGCGTGCTATGCTTAATAATGTATTTCATAAGCTCTTCTCAAGCTCTACTGGCGACAACTGGTGCTTTACTTGCACATGATTAAAGTAACGTTGAGCAATAATATCTGAAAACTTCCATAATACTTCCGTCATATTTTTCAACTGAGTATCCAGTATCGAATGAATACCATCACCCTCATCATTATTCAATAAGCTATTAAAATCACATAATTGAATATCAATATAGGCCTTCAGAATTAAACGTTGTTCTAGACTCAAACGATTTTTATTTTGTCCTGGTAAAGTTGCAACGGCATCTTTCAAATGTTGCAATTGAAATAGCAGAGAATAAGGATGGCTTTTATCACCTAACAATAACTCCAGTAACAGCGGTAGACAGACAACCGAACGGTATCTACGCTGATAAAGACTAAAGCTATCCGTGACTTGTAGTACAGACTCCAGAACCGGATACAACAGTGTTTCTGGCTGTTTTTGTACAACAGTAGCACGCAAAAATGAAATTAAAGCTAAGGCTTTTTCCAGCCTCCGTCCTATTTGTAGCAAAACCCACCCCGATTCTCGGGTCATACTTTCAGATGTCAGTCCACTGAAAGCTGCCATTTGTAGATTTAGTTTATCTAGCGGGCGACTTAACTGTGCTGGCGATGACATTAACTGGTACGCCTCGGCATGCCAATCGTCGCGTATCGAATCTATACAGCGCCAGGTATTTTGCGACCATAAGTCGCGGATATTAAATGCAGCATAAAAAAAGTCCTCAATATTACTGGCAATAGTGCCAGCTCGTTGCTGATCACTAAATAAAGACAGCATCTGCTTATGCATTTCAGCCTGAGATAAAGGGTGGGCTGCTATAAACCCGGGGTAGGTTCCGGTCAAATGTGTGGCCGCATGTAATAAAACTTCAAGATGCTTATTATTTTGCTCACTAACATCCTTAAGGTTCATTTGCTCACTAAGCACGATGTGCAATAAACGGATAGTAAAAAAAATTCGCTCGAAATGCCTTCCTACCCAAAATAGATTATCAGCTGCTCTGCTTACCAGTGGCTCAGAAACAAGAGCAGACATTTGGTGCCTAATCAGAGGACTTTGGCTTTGGCTTTGGCTTTGGCTTTGGCTTTGGCTTTGGCTTTGGCTTTGGCTTTGGCTTTGGCTTTGCAGCTTACTATCCCTGGAACTTAACACCCAGGTATCTTTGCTAATCGCACCAAACTGATTAGATACCGTAAACTGGTCTTTATCTGCAGCGACACGAGTCAATCCTCCAGGCATAACCTGATAAGACTTATCACTGGACACTGCAAAACTACGTAATATACAGTTGCGCGGCTCAATGCCGCCATTAATTAAAGTAGGCGCTGTAGAAAAATTAATTTGCTCCTGACCAATAAAAAGATAAGGTTTTTCCTTGATCCTATAAATAAGTTCATCACGTTGCTGGCGACTTAAGTGCTCGCCCACGATAACTTGATGGGCACTTCGAGATATAGATTTAATAGTCAGCTTGGATAAATTATTAATAACAAAGTCACGCTCTTTCCTCTGCCCGCACCACCATGTAGCCGTCGAAGGAAGTAGTAACTCCTGGCCCAGAAAATACCGGCACAAGCTGGGTAAAAAACCCAAAAGTCCGGGATTTTCTAAAATACCGCTACCCAAAGGATTAGCTATACTAACATTACCTAAGCGCACTGCTTGCAATAAGCCAGCAACACCCAATTGCGAGCGTGGATTCAGTTCCAATGAATCACAAAAACCATCATCAACACGCCTTAACAAAACATCGACTGCCTTTAAACCTTCCAATGTTCGCAGCCAGACTTTACCATCACGCATGGTTAAATCTTCACCCTGAGCCAATGTAAATCCTAATTGCGAAGCGAGATAAGCATGTTCAAAATAAGTTTCGTTTAAGGGACCTGGAGTCAAAACAACAATATGCGGATTATCTTTGTTATGTGGAGCCAATTGCGCCAGGCTGCTTTGTAAAGTGATAAAAAAACCTGCCAAACGTTGCACCTGCGAATCCTGAAACAGGTCGCCCATCACCTTGCCGACAACATGCCGGTTTTCCAGGCTATAGCCCATGCCTGAAGGTGCCTGAGTATGATCGTTGAGCACCCACATCTTGCCGTTTTGACCACGTACCAGATTAGCTGCATAAATAGTCAAGCGAGACGCATCGCTTAGACTACCCATACAAGGCACCAAAAATCCCTGATGCGCGAAAATCAATTGCGCGGGAATTAAGCCTTTTTTCAATAGTTGTTGTGGTCCGTACAGATCCTTAAGAATCAGATTAAGTAGCTCAGCCCGTTGCTGTATGCCTTGCTCGATAACGAGCCATTCGGCTGAACCAATTAATAATGGTACAGAATCGAGCTTCCAGGGACGGTTATGATGACCTTTATCACTATACACGGTGTAAGTGACACCGTTTTCACGTAGCAGGCGCTGGTTTTCCTTACGCCGACTTTCTAGTTCAGCTCCGCCCATTGCTTCAATTGCAGACATAAAGTCCTGCCAATGCGGCTGGACTTTATTTTGGCCACCCAGCATTTCATCAGAACTACTCAGTTGCGTTGCATAATACTGATGGGCAAGGCTAGAAGTTATGTCATTCTGCACAACGGGTTTCAGGATAGTCATTGCTATTTAAAGGGGGCTCTATCATTAAGCTAAGGAATAAAGTGTAATAAAACAAAAGTTGATTGTAGATTTGGTCGTTTATCCAGCAAGGAGCAGAAAATGGAAGCCATCATTTTAGCGCCAAATTAAACTCTGCTGGATCAGAATTTTTTTGTTTTGCAAAAAAAACGCTAACCCAGACTACCAGATTATTCAAATATTATGTTATTCTCATCCCTAGAGCTTTTGAATACGTTCATCATAACGCAAATCTAAGGTACATGGGTATTCCTCACTAGGTAATTCAGGTGCAGGCACCCTAGTCGGAGCAACAAATTCCTGATTACTAAAGGCAGTAAAGCTTGCCTCTTCATGACCTCCACCCTGTATTACCGGCTGACGTTCAGCATCTTCCGAGCTCGGGCTATGACCATAATCCCAGAAACGCGTAATACGCCGCCCCTCTGCCTCATAACTATTAACCGGAAAAGCATCATAACTACGACCACCAGGGTGCGAAACATAATAAGTACAGCCGCCCACTGCACGTCCATTCCAGCTATCAAATACATCAAATACTAACGGCACATGCGGTTTAATGGTTGGATGCAATGCAGATGGTGGCTGCCAGGCGCGGTAGCGTACCCCTGCAACATATTCCCCTTTACGTCCGGTATTACGTAATGGCAAGCGCCGACCATTACAGGTGACAATATAACGACCTTCGGTAAAGCCGGAGACTTTAAATTGTAAACGCTCCACCGAGGAATCAACATAACGCGATGTACCACTACTGCTGACTTCTTCACCTAATACATGCCACGGCTCAATACCAAAGCGTAATTCCAGATCGATACCTTCAACTTGGTGCGTGCCATACACAGGGAACCGGAATTCAAAAAACGGATCTAACCATTCCATTTTGAACGCCAAACCATCTCGCTGTAAATCACTGACTACCTGACGTAAATCCTGTTCGGCATAATGTGGCAGTAAAAAGCGATCATGCAGCTCGGTACCCCAGCGAATCAGCTTATGCTCATAAGGTTTATGCCAGAACCAGGCTATCAGCGTACGCAATAACAACGTTTGCACTAAAGCCATACGCGGATGCGGCGGCATTTCAAAAGCACGTAATTCCAGAATACCTAAACGCCCAGTAGAACTATCTGGCGAATACAGCTTATCAATACAAAATTCCGAACGATGGGTATTACCGGTAATGTCAGTCAATAAATGGCGTAATAATCGATCCACTAACCAGGGCGCTGGCGTTTCCCCTTCGGGCATTTGCTGAAAAGCAATTTCTAGCTCATACAGCTTTTCATCACGTCCTTCATCCACCCGCGGTGCCTGGCTGGTAGGACCTATAAACATACCGGAAAATAAATACGACAAACCCGGATGATGCTGCCAATAGGTAATCAAACTACGCAATAGATCAGGTCGTCTAAGAACTGGACTATCCGCTGGCGTTGCGCCGCCCAAGGTAATATGGTTACCACCGCCTGTCCCACTATGACGACCATCGAGCATAAACTTTTCTGCGCCTAACCTCACTAGATGCGCCTGCTCATAAATAATATGGGTTTTATCGACCAGTTCTTTCCAGCTACTCGATGGGTGAATATTAACTTCAATCACACCGGGATCTGGCGTAATCATTAAGCGTTCAAGGCGAAAATCTCTCGGTGGTTCATAACCCTCAATAACCACCGGCATTTTCAATGTTGCTGCAGTTGCTTCTACTGCGGCAATAATTTCCAGATAATGCTCCAGTGAGGTTAATGGCGGCATAAAAATATACAGACGTCCCTCACGTGATTCTACTGAAAGTGCGGTATGCGGAACTTTAACTAATTTATCTTCCGCATCAGCTAGATCTTGTTCAATAATTTCAGGATGTTCGTTCTTTTTTGCGATCAGCTGGCTATAGCGGCGTGTTACCGCACCGTAATAATCACCTAATTCAGGTAAAGGCTGGAACAAGCTTTGCGGCTCCTGATGATCGCGATCATCTGGCGCAACCCAAGGCAAACTATCCAATGGCATACGCATACCCATAGGTGAATTACCCGGAATTAGAAACATTTCCTCGCGACGAAATTCCCACGGACCGCTATGCCAGGCTTGTTTATCCGAATCCCATTGCAACGGTAAAGCATACCCCACTGGCGTATCCAGCTCTTGATCCAAAAGCTTGGCCAAAGTGCGGCGTTCAATCGTATCTTTCAGCTTACTTTTTAACGGATCGATATTTGTCGGTACCTTTCCTTCCTGCCACAAATAGTAAAAGGGGTCTTCATACGCCGTTTTAATATAACGTTTGGCAACATGCAAATGTTGACATAAGCGGTGCATAAATTGAAAAGCATTTTCAACACTAAAATGATAATCTTTATGTATATCGGCTAATAACTCTGCATCCTGCCAGACAGGCACACCATCCTTACGCCAAAATATACCATATTGCCAGCGCGGTAAAGCTTCGCCGGGGTACCATTTACCTTGTCCATAATGTAGTAAAGGATTTTTAGCAAACACTGCACTTAATTTAAAGGTTAATTCATTGGCAAGTTTGCGTTTATGCTCACCATCGGCACCAGTATTCCATTCATCACCTTCCATATCATCAACAGATACGAAAGTAGGTTCACCACCCATGGTTAGACGCACATCTTCCTCGATAAAACGCCGGTCAACTTTTTCACCTAAAGCATTAATGGCTTGCCATTGCTCTTCAGAATAAGGCTTTGTAACCCTTGGATCTTCGTGAATACGCGTTACCGTATTGCTAAATTCAAATTCAATTTCACATTTATCAGTTGCCCCTGTTACGGGAGAGGCGCTCGCTGGGTCAGGCGTGCACGCCAAAGGAATATGCCCTTCCCCGGCGAGTAAACCAGAAGTTGGATCAAGACCAATCCAGCCAGCACCTGGTATATATACTTCAGCCCAGGCATGTAAATCAGTAAAATCTGCATCAGGACCTGATGGACCGTCTAATGATTTAACATCAGATGTTAATTGCACTAAATAGCCAGAAACAAAACGTGCAGCCAAACCTAAATGGCGTAAAATTTGCACCAGTAACCAGGCGGAATCACGGCATGAACCACTCAATGAAGTCAGTGTTTCTTCACAGCTTTGCACGCCGACTTCCATACGAATATTATATTTAATATCCTTATATAGTTGCTGGTTTACATACACCATAAAATCATTGATTGTACGTTCCTTAGTATCAAAATCCTTTAGCCATTGCTTTAGTAATGGCCCGTCTTCGGTAACCTCTAGATAAGGCTCAAGTTCTTTGGTCGCTTGCTCAGTGTATTTAAAAGGATAATCTTCTGCATAGCTTTCAACAAAAAAATCAAACGGATTAATGGTGGTCATATCCGCTATGACTTCGACTTCGACGCTTAATTCTCTAGTCTTCTCTGGAAAAACCACTCGCGCTAAAATATTACCAAACGGATCTTGCTGCCAATTGATAAAGTGCTCTTCGGGCAAAATACGTAGACTATAGGCTTTTATAGGAGTTCTGCTGTGCACAGCAGGACGCAAGCGAAAAATATGCGGTGATAACGACACCGAACGGTCGAATTTATAAACTGTTTTATGATTAATGGCCACACGAATGGACATGTTTTACCCCTATTCTGTTTAAACTTATAATTGCTGCACGATTGTTTTTTATAGATATAGCAAGTTCCAGGCCGAAACACAATCACTATTAAATCATCGTATAAAACCAGGTTAACGCTAATTTGCACCACTATGAAACCCTAGCGAACCATAGCTGTGCGCATCCCAAATAAAATATTTAAGTATTGACCCGTCCAAAATCAATTCACATTTGCGTACTTGATTGCATGTCACATTACAATTAACGATTGAGCATCAAGCACCAGCCGAACAGACCTGGTTCAAAACAAAGCGGCCCTGGGGCCCTTCCACAAATAACAGCAAAACATTTATGCAAGCAAAAATTACATATTTGTATCCATTTAAAAACATTCATGGACTGATATTTGCTTTTATGAATAATACACAATAAATACTTTAGCTAAAGGAAGACATTATGGCCGAAAATGCCACCGCAAGCATTACATTATCAAATAGTGAAATCACTTGTTCACTACCCGTCCACTCAGGCTCCCTTGGTCCAGATGTAATTGACATCAGAACACTGCATAAAACAACAGGTACATTTACCTACGACCCAGGCTTTACTTCCACCGCCAGCTGCAGCTCTAAAATTACCTTTATTGACGGTGATAAAGGAATATTACTGTATCGCGGTTATCCGATAGAGCAAGTTGCAGAAAAATGTGATTTCCTGGAATCCTGCTACCTGTTATTAAACGGGGAGTTACCCAATGGGGGGGAAATGCAAGAATTCGTCCATCTAATCACCCATCACACCTTGGTTCATGGACAAATGACCAATTTTTTTAACGGCTTCCGTCGTGATGCTCATCCTATGGCAATTCTGGTAGGCGTAGTTGGGGCAATGTCAGCTTTTTATCATGAATCAATGGATGTAAAAAATGCAGAAATCAGAAAATTATCAGCTATTCGCCTAATTGCAAAAATGCCAACGATTGTTGCTATGTGCCATAAATACTCGACTGGCATGCCATTTATGTACCCTAAAAACAGCTTAGGGTACAGTGAAAACTTTATGCGCATGTTACACGGCACACCATGTGATGACTACATTCCAAACCCTGTATTAACCCGAGCTCTCGATAGAATTCTGATTTTACACGCAGATCATGAACAAAATGCATCGACGTCTACCGTCAGACTGGCTGGTTCCAGTGGCGCAAACCCTTATGCCTGTGTAGCAGCTGGAATAGCTTGCCTGTGGGGATCTGCTCATGGCGGTGCAAATGAGGCCGTGCTAGTCATGCTGGAAGAAATTGGTGATGTTGCAAACATCGACCGCTTTTTAGCAAAAGCCAAAGATAAGAGTGACTCATTTAAACTGATGGGATTTGGCCATCGGGTATATAAAAACTTCGACCCTAGAGCTGTATTAATGCGTCAGACCTGTCATGAAGTACTCAATGAACTTGGACTACATGACGACAAACTATTTAAACTCGCCATGCAACTGGAAAGCATTGCTCTGGAAGATGAATATTTTATCGAAAAGAAATTGTATCCTAATGTAGATTTTTATTCAGGCATTGTGTTACGTGCGCTGGGAATACCCACTGAGATGTTTACTGCAATTTTTGCCATGGCCAGAACCGTCGGCTGGATTGCGCAATGGGATGAGATGATTACCGATCCGGAACAAAAAATAGGTCGGCCAAGACAATTATATACTGGCGCTGGCATTCGTGATGTCACGCCAATTTCGACCAGGTAATTGCATAGCTGATGCAGCACCAATCTGAATAAATATGTTTACAACAGAGCGATGGCAGGCGCTAAACATCAATCAAAAAACCAAATCTATAATATTTAGCTTGGGGCAGTTATTTCATCTGCAATTCTGAGGAACAAGGTGTAGCGTTTGCATAAATGCTACACCTCTTTTACTGGTTTTTATTCCGTTAACAATTATCAAGCTACGAACTGAACTAGAAAATATTGCAGGGTAGAAACTAACATTCAATCAGATTCACAGCCAGACCGCCGCGTGAAGTTTCTTTATATTTTGTTTGCATATCCGCACCTGTTTCACGCATGGTTTTAATGACCTTATCCAATGAGACAAAATGCGTCCCATCGCCACGCAAGGCAATCCTCGCGGCGTTAATCGCCTTGACTGCGCCCATCGCATTGCGCTCAATGCAAGGAACTTGAACCAAGCCGCCCACCGGATCACAAGTAAGTCCTAAATTATGTTCCATGCCAATTTCAGCCGCATTTTCAACCTGTTCAGCGGAACCTCCCAAGACTTCTGCCAGGGCACCTGCCGCCATCGAACAAGCGACGCCCACCTCACCCTGACAACCGACTTCAGCCCCGGAAATAGATGCATTTTCCTTATACAAAAAACCTATCGCCCCCGCCGTTAATAAAAATCGGATCACGCCTTCTTCATTTGCACCTTTACAAAATTTCCAGTAATAATGCAGTACCGCTGGAATAATGCCTGCGGCACCATTCGTTGGCGCTGTGACCACACGTCCTCCTGCTGCATTTTCCTCACTAACCGCGAGTGCATACAGATTAACCCAGTCCAAAGTTCCCATAGGCACTCTTGATGCCTGTGTCTGTTCTTCATTCATCAGTTGTTTATATAGACCAGCTGCTCTGCGCCTTACTTTCATCCCGCCTGGCAGAATTCCTTCACTGCTAAGCCCACGTTGCACGCAAGCTTGCATAACTTTCCATATATGCAATAAATCACGCCTGATTTCACCTTCACTAAGCCATGCTTTTTCATTATTCAACATAATATGGCTAAATGAACATTTATGTAACATACACAGCTTTAATAGCTCATCAGCAGTTTTAAAAGGGTAAGGTAAACAGGCATCATTGTTATCAAAGCTAATACTGGTATCGGTTTCGCTAACAATAAAACCACCGCCTACTGAATAAAAATCCTTTTCCAGTAATTCAGCTCCGTCACTATCTTTTGCCGTAAAACGCATACCATTAGCATGAAAAGGCAATGCTTTACGGTGGAAGATTATATGTTCAGCAGGGGTAAATTTAACCGGGAATTGACTTAAAAGAAAAATCTCACCAGATTGCTCGATGCGCTTAAGCTTATCGTCAATACCCTCTGGATTTATTGTATCTGGTGCTTCACCTAACAACCCAAGCATAACCGCTTTATCACTGCCATGCCCCTTACCCGTAGCGCCCAATGAGCCAAACAACTCTATAGTCACTGACTCTAGGCCTGGCAAACAATTTTGCTGCTGCAAAGCTTGTGCAAAAGTGTGTGCAGCACGCATAGGCCCAACGGTATGTGAGCTAGAAGGTCCAATGCCAATTTTAAAAATATCGAATACACTAATCGCCATACTGGAATTCTCCTGTACTGAAATTATTAATTGAAACTGCTGTAACATTCATGCGTCATTTATATAGTAAGCACTTTTTGTACCACTACAGACAATAATATCCTAACACTTGAGACACAAAGCCTTATTAGGCTACCAGCTTTAGCCGGGGCATATAATCCAGATTAGACACCAAGCAAATCTAACTGATGATAGGCTTCACGCAACCAGATTTTTACACGATGACGTTCTAAAAGACCTAATTTGACTGGGCTACCAGGAACACTGTTTTTCGCTGCCCAAAAGCTAGCGCTAGTGGCATCAATTTTTTGCATCAGAGGCGGATGTAAGCGTTTTAAAGGCATGATTTTTGCATCTAACTCTAGTGCCTGCTTTCTGGCTTCTGAGTTTTCAAATATCTCAAAATTATCCCCGCGGAGTGCATTAAGCACTAATATATAGTTCATATTAGGTGCATATTGTGCAAATAACGGATCTAAAAGGTCAACCGAGTCCTTGCCAGAATCCATCACATTCCAATAAGTCACTGTAATCCCAAGTTCCTCGGTTAATTCAGCCACCCCTGTCTCTTCAAACCATTTAACAAAGGGGTGAAATGTTTGTGCGGCCAGATCAACCAGAATATGCCGATTATTATCTTCTATCGCCGCCTCGACAATAGCATCCAGGCTTTCAAAGGCTTCTATCTGTGTAGACACAGAATAATTAGCATAAAAACGTAATAAAGAACCGTGAGAACGATCAGTATCAAACGCACAAAAAGGAATTTCACGATCAATCATATATTGAGCAAGAACCCTTGCAACCACTGATTTACCGACGCCCCCTTTTTCACCACCTACAAAATGAATATTAGCCATTGTTTCTCCTTTAGTAAAAATAAAATTTAGTTGCTTGCTTGCTTGCTTGCTTGCTTGCACGATGACAGCGGGTTTGACCTGGCTTGAATTAGCGCGGCAAACAAGTGTCAGTATCATATAATCACAAGCAGGAAACAGGCCATATCTAATTTTTCTCGCCAATAATGCCACTATCTCACTAAATAAACTATCTACTGACACACAAAACCATCAACCTTTATCTTAGTTGTACCTGATTACCCATAACTCTCAGCTATCTTCGTCATTCCTGCATGCTTTTAGCAGGAATCTCGTGGCTTAAGCAAAGATTCCCGATAAAGCTTGTGCCCAGCTTGACTGGGTAGACTTCGGGAATGATGAGACTCTTAACATACTGATATTTTAGGTTTTTTTTAATTTGGCTGTGAGTTGTACGTAATCAGGTAGTTGTATTACACTTTTAAGAAAGATTTTAGATTCATGCAAGCCTTCCTTTGGGTTAATAAAAAATACAGCATAAAGTGTTTTAAACTATCAACTGACTACCAGTCTTAATCAAACTCAATACTATATTTAATATCACTACTATAGGTAGAGCCTGCTCGCGTTTCTACGCTGATGTTTTTAGTGAGTTTATATTCCACTGCAAATTGCATTTGCGCTGTAAGCACATCCATAATATATCTTGCATATAAATCAGGACCTATACGTTTCCCTATCACCATCGAATTTTGACCCAAAGCGGTACTTTTTATGTCCAACTCATCAATACCAACAGTTCCCATCACCGCATCAACATATTCCCGCCCCAGGCTTAATGCAACTTGAGCCATGAGGGCTGAACTATTACCCCCGCTCTTATTGAGTGGCGCACCAGTCAACAAATAGGCTAGCGCATCATTATCACCCGATGCTGGCTCAGTATAAATACGGGTAACAGGTTTTTTTAGCGTTCCGGTCAAACTTAAATAGGCGATAGTCTTATCATTCCAGTCTCTCGCCTTACGTGAAGCCAGAATATTGACACCGGGGTTTTCTGCATCTCCTGCAAACAGTAACTGCCCCTTTTCAATAGTCAGGCCCTGTCCGTAAGCGACATAGGTGCCTTCGCGTAAATTCAGTTCATTAAACAATTTTAAGTTATTATTTTCCTGTAATGCGCGTAACTGACCCTCTAAACGTGTTTTTAAACCAAAACCTTCAATAGAAACAGCGTCTCCCAGCTGAATAATGACATCCATATCGACTGGATAGGCAGTCGGTTTAAGCTCCGCTATTTTATTGCTAATAATCACCTCATCATCACTCAGCTCAACTGAACTTTCCGGCAAAGTATGGAACACCATAAGAGCCTTAGGCACAGTCAATTTACCTTGCAGCTTAGCACCCTGCATATTGCCTGTTAAATACAAGTCGGGGGATACCCAGGCCTGTATCTCAGGTAGTTTAACTAGCTGCAAATCTTCGCCTTTCAACGTCATATTGTATTGTAACTGCGCACTGGCATAGTGATGGACTTGACCGTCAATCAATAGGCGCCGCCCTTCTATATCAGCTCCGCCACGCAAAAAAACCTGCTCCGTTTGTGCATGCGTTAGCTCAAGATTCAAGTTACTAAGCGACAAACCTGCGCTTATCACAGTCATGCTACCTTGCTGTAATTTCAGCCAGCTATCATTTAAGTCTGGAGACTTTAATAAGCCTTGTATGTGCACTTCGCCGTCTACAATACCTTTAACATTACTCACTGAATCAGCAAAAGCACCGATAAAACCGAGCTTATCCAGATGCACATTTAGTAAGCCTTGTATTGTGGCCGTTGCCATATGCGACAGACCCTCGACTTTAACCTGTCCATTAAGCTGATTAGTATCACTTAAAACCAGAGATAAATCAGATTGCATAGAGTCGGCTAAAAACCGGGCATCAAAATGTGCTGTCTTAAAATCAAGTCGCTGTACGCCCAGCTCCTCGTCTTGCACTATCATCACCCCCGGATCGAGAGTTAGCTGTATATTTCCTTGCAATGTCTGTTGTAAAGACAAGGAAAACTGACTCTGCAAAAAACTGTTTACTTTCACCGTTGAGGGCATCCAATTGGCAAATACAGATAAGGGTAATTGCCTGATAGTTCCTGCCAGCTTTTGCCCGGTCGATTCTGGCTCAGCACTTATACATAGCAATCCCGTCCCGCTTTCTTGAGCTAAGCAAAGTTCTGTATCCAGCTTTGGTACTTGTTGATCTTCAAAGGCAAGCTGTAATGGGCTGGCTTTTATAATACTCCATATGCCCAGCGATTCACTCTGCATTTGCAGCTGTCGTATCTGCCCCTGCCATTTCCTGGAGACTGGCTCCCATGCACCTTGTACTGCTAAATCCAGATTAGCTATCTCACTCTTCACCTGAGCGCGCAACTCATGATGTGCATTTTGACCCATACTTTGTAATTCAATAAGTTCAATCTGCTGATTATTAAAAACAATTTTCTGTGCTGTCGCCTGTACATCTAATTGCCCCTCGCCCGCTGTATCTAATGTAGCTTTAACGGCCATAATGCCGACTTTATACTCTTGAAAACTAAATCCATCCGACAATAAATGAAATTTCACCTGAGGTTGATTTATTTCCCCATGTAGCGACCCTTCCGCAAACACTGCACCCGTCAAATCGGGACTGAGATCATGTAAATTTTCTGCATTCAGAATAAAGGTTAGTAAATTGCGTTTACCGATCTCACCCTGAATATCCATATAGTTTGTACCAACACTTGCATGCAATTGCTCTATAGAGGTTTGCTCCGCTGTATAGTGAATTTGTGCGCTACCGAGCAATTTTTTACCTAATATTTTGCCATCCAGACTTTTCACTTGCACACGAAAATCTGGCTCATTAACAAGTTGCCCTGAAATATCTGTCTGCAGATTTATTTCCCCTTGATAATCCGGCGCTAGTGATGCCAGTTGTAACTTTTTCGCCTGCAACTGTAGCTGACTAGGTAAACCTTGCGTCCAGCTAAACCGCCCTTTAGCCAGTATTTCTCCCTTAAATGCTTTTAAATTCAAAGTATTTAAACTGATTTGTCTGCTGTCTCCTTGCCCCTGTAACTGCAGGTGCTCAACAGAAAAATCCTGAGCCGACAAATCGCTCTCAAAATTTAATACATAATCATCCACCTTACCCTGCACGCTAAGTTTTGCATTGTTGCTTGCGTATTGCTGCTTTCCCAGTAAAGGCCATTGCAATACTGGCCAGGCCATTTGTATATCAAACTGCGGGGATGCCTCACTCAATACTACCCAGCCTTGTGCATGTACATCACTCGGTGCCAGTACATTGGCATCCAGATAGATTTTCTGAGTATCTCCGTGTAGAGATACATGCGCCTTTACATCGGCCAAATCAGGCACCGATTTCGCCACATTCACATCTACTGTAAAGGGCGTGTTAGGCCCTAATTCCAGGGCCACATTGCCGTCCTGCAATTGAACCATTTCGCTATCCAGCAGCAACTGGCTAATTTGCAAGTCCTGCCCCTGATACCTCAAAACCAGACTAATCCTGTCTAGCAAATAATCGGATTCACCCTGTTTAATACGCAAGTCACTCACAGAGACATGACTAACCATTAAAGTCATCGGCATAACAAAAGGAGGCGATTCAGGTTCCTCTTCTACGGGTTCCTTACTGTCAAGCAATACAACATCAACGCCTGCTGCCTGCAACGACTCAAATAAAACGCGCTCTTTCAGCAAATCCTGCAACTTGAGCTGATAAGACAGCGACTTGATATTGACCTCGACCACATCATCCCGGTAGCTCACATCAGTGACAAATATATCACTCAAAAGTAAACCATCGACTTTAGCAATGCTCAGCCCAGGCACTTGATTGATAGCCTGCAACACCACCCAGCGATTAAACTGCGGACTGTAAACCAGCAAGGCAATCACCACCACGAGTATCAGCACTGTTGTGCATAGGATCGCAAGACAAGCACGGAATAATATCCTCATAAGGCCGTACTCAAGCTAAAATGCACATGCACATCACCAAAATCATCAGTAGGTACGGCAAGATCAAGACGCACTGGCCCCACTATTGAATACCAGCGTACACCTAAGCCAACGCCGAATTTCATAGAAATGGCGTTATTAAAAGCATCTCCCGCATCAACAAAAGCAGCCATGCTCCAGTTTTCATAAACGCGCTGTTCATACTCCAGACTGCTAGTGATTAAATATCGTCCGCCGACTACTGCTCCAGATGCATTACGCGGACCGATACTTTTATAATCATAACCGCGTATACTTTCGCCTCCCCCCGCATAAAAACGGTAACTGGTAGGTAAATCTGCAAAATTATCTACAGCCGTTGCACCCAGATCAATTTTTGCTATCAAGCACCCTCCATAAAAGGTAGGGTAAGAAACTTTGGTATACCATTTTGGCTGAATAAAACTCACCGAAGACCCGACACTACGATGCGCTCCGTTCACCTCAAACATATATTTATAACCTTCTAAATACATTCCTTTTTTTGTCGCTCTGACATTGGACATACTAATACCAGGCACCAGCAAAAAGCTCGTTTGATAAGGATCGACTGTTGAATTACGAAATCGTTCAAAGACAAATTTTAATTGTTCTGCGAAAACTAATTGGCCATATAGTCGATTAGATAATCTCGCCCCTAGCTCTGCTTTTTGATTGTCAACATAGGTCGTATTTTCATAAGTAGCACCAGCAAAAAAAGACAACCGATCTTTTAATGGATTACTCAATGGCATCAAATATTCCAACACCAGGTTAGATTTTTTAAGTGATAGATTCAAATCGGAAGTAAACCGATGTCCGTTTTCATTCAAGTATCTATTTTTATACCCGGCACTAAGCCGAAATCCCAGATCAGTATCATAACCAGCACCTGCCGACAACACATGTCGAGGCAGGTTAGTCAATTTAACATTTAGCGGAGCCTGATAATCCTGCACTTGATCTTGCAGGTATTTTAACTCGACACTTTTAAAATAATCCGATGCATCCAGCAACTGATGTGACTCAAAAATCTTCGCCCGGTCATACGCCTGTCCCGTCTTAACCGTCAAATATTTATTAGTAAAATCGGTAGCTAAGGCATTCTTTTCAATATCAATGCGGCTAATATAATAGCGTTTTCCTGTTTGTAGATGTAATTGAATAAAAGCAGTATTGGTATCAATATCGACAGACAATTGCTTAAGCACAAAATGATTATCGAAATAGCCATTCGCATCCGCACGGTTTTTTAATGATTTTTTAAACTTCTCATATTCTGCGTGATTGACGGTATCGCCAACTTTAATACTGACTTGTTGTAATATTTTGCGAAAAAATAACTCATCGGCTCCTGGCCCCAGCACCTGAATATCTATTGAATCGATAATGACCGGTGGCCCGGGCTCAATAGCAAATAAAGCCCCCCAGCAGTCATTTTGCCAACTCAGGTTTTTAGTAATTTGTGGATGATAATAACCTAAAGCACGCAAAGCCTTCTGTACCTGTACTGGCGCTTGCTTAAATAAACGTTTTATTTTCCAGCTGGGTGCATCACAAGCCTCAATACTTAGAGATAAATAAGTGCGAACATTGGCTTCTTGCTCATCACTCAAGCCAGTAATCTCTATCTCTGGAGCAGCATAAAGTAAACCCGAGTAAACAAGAAAAACCGGCAACATCAGCAGCCGGAAAAAAAGGAGAAAGATGCAATAGCGGAAATTATTCAAGGAATCTGCAGTAAGTTAGGGGCCAATAATTGCTGATAAGTCAAATTAGTTGCTGGCTGAATAGATCTACATGGTTGATAGTTTGCAAAACCCAGTACCATGCAGCGCTATATTGTATCGTGTGGCCTCTATTTGAGGGATATGACTTGTATTGCAATTATTTAAGAATAAGTCTGCAACTTGAAAATATGCGTGTGAACTCTGATTTTATAATCACTCAGGCCTGTTTAACTGCAAAAGCATTATTCACTAGACTGTTGTTGCTTGCTGATCGAATCTGCATAAAACATTAATGCCCATCCGCGACTGGCAATTTCAGTGCTGAGCGCAAAGGAGAGAAACCAAAAGCCTGAAAAAGGCCAGTGCAGCCAAGCCATAAGCCCAAGCAATACCGAAACACTCCCTCCAATTCTTGCCGAATTGAGACTAGAAATTTCGATCACAAAAGTAAGCATAAATCTATACAGGCCCTGCATAATAAGATACGCGGCAACTATCAAGCTAAGAGTAAGGGATGTGGCACCAATATTTGTAAAAATAATAAACCCACAGACTAAATCAATCATACCGCCTTGCATATTCATTAACACAAGAGATTGCCTGTCAGATACAAAAGCATCAATAAAACGCAAGATTCCAGCCAGCAAAATGATAGCGGAAGAAACCGGAATCCAGGAGGAGCTTGTGCCTAACATTTGCATATTGGGCGCCATCACTGAGAGTATTAACAATAACGAACCGAAACCAAACATCATTGCGCCCCTAAACATAAACCACCAAGGGCGATTTATAAATGTTTCTGCTTCACTGGCTTTAATTTTAGTTTTCATAACACCTCCTGGTGTACTGGCATTAGTACAAAATATGGGCTTATATAAATAGCATTATGTCTTTACGGCTAGCAAAAGTCACTAGGTAAATCAGCTATCAATATACTTCGCGCGGTAACGGCTGTAGATTTTATAGCGCGTTGATTTTGGTCTAGAGCAAGGCGCTGAAACAGGCGCATAGCAAGCTACGTAACTGTTTAAGCAACGCAGCTATCGGCAAAAATCGTCCGTCAGAAAACCGCAACCGTGGCCGTGTGAAGTATATCTGACTTAATCGCAAACCTATCCACCTCTACTATTGAATAACGACCATTTCCAGCACAGCAATTGCCCGCATACTGGGCTATAATACTCAGCTATTTTTTGCTAAACAATCAACCATGTCCGCGTTATCTCAACTGCCTCAATACCTGCAATTACCCAAAACAGCGGAAGACTTACTCCAGGCACAACGCCTGTTTCATGGCCGAGGTCATGGCTACCCTGACTTACACCATGTCACTATAGACTGGCTGCCGCCTGTCATATTAATTACTTTATTTGCGCCTGAATCACTGACTGAAATAGACATACTGGCAGATTACCTGCTGTCTCAGTTAGCGGCTGGTAAAAGCGTACAACTGCAACATCGATATGAATTATCCGGACCTATTGATATTATTCGCGGCACTGTTATCACCCACCTGGCAATTCAGGAAGATAAGCTGCACTTCAATATTCGTTTAGGACAAGCTCGTAATACCGGCTTGTTTCTGGATATGCGCAATGGGCGCAGATGGGTGCAACAACATAGCCAGGATAAACGCGTACTCAATTTATTTGCCTATACCTGTGGCTTTTCAGTAGCCGCAATTGCTGGCAATGCAAAGTCAGTGTTAAATGTTGATATGAGCAGTGCCGCTCTGAATGCTGGGCGCGAAAACCATCGTTTAAACGCGCAAGCTCTGCAAGGAGTGAATTTTGAAAAGCTTAATATTTTTAAATCCTTTAGCCGGCTGAAAAAACGTGGTCCGTTTGATCTATTGATTTGTGACCCACCCACACTGCAAAAAGGCAGTGTCGATATTATAAAGGACTACCCTAAGATACTGCGCCGTCTTGATCAATTTATGGCATCGGGTGCTACGCTACTATTATGCTTAAATGCGCCGGAATTGGGACGCGATTACTTGATCCAACATATGGCAGAGTTAGCGCCACAATATACGCTAGTAGAGGAAATCACAGCGCCAGAAGTTTATCTAGAAGCGAAAGGCAAAGGCTTGAAGATATTGTGCTTTAAAGCCAGTTAATCAAATCCGGCTAATATCCAACCCCAGCAGGATAGCTTGCAAAACAGCTGACATCGCCAAGAACTTGCTGATCAATTAAAAAATCCAGAAAATACCTTTCTATCGACACTAAAACCCGCTGCATTTTTATGCCCACCACCACCGAAAGTAACTGCCAGCTGCGCAACATCAAATTCACCAATAGAACGCAGACCACACTCATAACACTGTCTTCTCCCATGATAATGATAGGTTAAACCAAATGTGCCTGATTTTTTAGCCAAAGCATGTCCTAAATCACTGGAAAATGCACCGGGTGCATTTACAGCCAGACCCAGCGTATTATTGAGCTTTATTGCATGCCTCGAATTTAACAAGGCTTTAACCATTTGCCGATGTTGTTTTAATAAAATTTTTCCTTCGTAATATAAAACATCGAGTTGTATCTGTTCAAAAGCAGCAAAAGAAATCGGCCGACGTAAAAACAAGGCTTTCATGATTTCCTCAGTATGCCTTAATTGATGCCGCCATAAATCATGGTCTTCAATATGCCGTAATAGCATGGGTGGCTCAATATCGCCCTGAAAATAATGCCACGCTATCATGCAGCCACTTTGCTGCATGTCAAAGATCATTTCCAGATTTTCAGGAATGTCCCCCTGGTAAGCGTTAAATGCTTGCTGCGCGCTGATATGGTGATCTAAAACAATAACTTTACTGGCTTTTTGAGCAGCATCGACTAATTGCTTTATCGGATAACAAAAATCTAAAATATACAGCACACTAGCTGCAGGAAATTCAGGCATCGGCATTTGATGCCGTACCTCTTGATAATGCGCCTTATGGCCTAAGGACTTCCATGCTGACCATGCGGAACCAAAACCATCCAGGCACTCGGCATGGTAGAGCACTGTTATTTTTTGTTTGCTGTTTTCACTCGTCATTTTTCTACTATTATTTTTATAAAATATTTCCTGATGACCCTTAACTTTACCTGATGACCCATAACTCTCAGCTATCTTCGTCATTCCTGCATGCTTTTAGCAGGAATCTCGTGGCTTAAGCAAAGATTCCCGATAAAGCTTGTGCCCAGCTTGACTGGGTAGATTTCAGGAATGATGAGACTCTTAACATACTGATATTTTAAGATTTTTTTAATTTAGCTGTGAGTTGTACGTAATCAGGTAACTTTATACCATGCTCTCATCTACCAGACTACATTATCTCCCCTGCTTACTGTTTCATTACTGATGCAGATAAATAACCAGAAATCATTTAGTTTAAGGCAAGTTGCTATTGGCAAAAAATGCGTCCACTCGTTAATGAGCTTTCATGCCCTGCACATTAATGCCAGAAGCTAACAATCATCCACGCTGCTTGAAGCGCATCATCTTTCCCGTGAATTGCAAATAAGCCCTAGCGCTATTCCCAGCAACGCTTAAATAATCGTGAGCTCCTTAAAAACCAAGCGTTTTGTATGGATTTACTTAACCACTACAAATGTCAGCTTTAAGTGAACACTCGAGCATCTGAAACTGGCCTGAAACCAGACAATTTTAATCTGATCTATTTTAAAAATTGTCCATCTGACATAGCATTCCCCTGCAGCAACAAATCAAACACCACTCGCGCAAACCCGGCTGCCTTAGCCGGATCAGATAATAGCTGCAGCATCTGGTTTTGGTGGGCGTCATGACTATCCATTACCGCATCATCAATGGCTTTAGAAAAACCACCTAACATCGCTTGCTCAGGAGTATTATTTGCAATCTGGCTCATCACCAAAGCATTTTCACTAAGCTTATCTCTGACCGTATACGCATAATTGACTAAATCCTTATCTGTCAGTTCATCGGTAATAAACAACTCATTCAAGCGACTTATAATTTGTGATAGAAACTCTTCTTTTTTATCCTTGGCTTTGGCAGAACCCAATGCATCACCAGGGTTCAAATATTCCCCTGCATCCTCTTTTAGCTGAATATCTTGCTGACGGATTTTTGATAATCGATAATGACTTAACGCCACGCTATTCAAATCAATATCATCTTCCTCGATCAATGCTTCACGCAACATGGGCCGCAGATTTCTTGCATACAAACTGAGTTTTTCTAAACCCTTATCGTTGTAATCAACAATCTGTGACATAAACTCATAAAAACGTACAAAGGAGCCCAAATCTTTTTTAAAGATTTCCAACGCATCTTTTTCCTGCTTACATTCTTTAAAGCTATTTTCAGCATTGGCGATTAATACGGCATCGGCTGTTTTCTTAGTGCGTTCAAACATGTCTTTAGCTAGTTTGTAGGCGTCAATAGCTGACTTATAGCGATTTTGCCAGCGTTCTACCGCTGGTTTACAAATATTAGCGATGGCAGCATTGCTTTTACTCTTTTGCAAAAAGGCCTCACAAAACTGTTCTACTTCTTGCCACTGGAATATACCGGCTGCCCGTAATTTATCGAATAAATCAAAGATCAAATCGGGATCAGACACATCATCTAATTCAGCCGTTTGATAATACGGCTGGAATGCCTGAAGAATATCATCAGGTTCATTAAAGAAATCCAGTACAAAGGTGCCTGTTTCGGCCTTACTGGGATAAATACGGTTTAAGCGTGACAAGGTTTGTACACATTCCACTCCGCCGAGTTTTTTATCCACATACATAGCACACAGCTTAGGTTGATCAAATCCTGTCTGGAATTTATTAGCCACCAGCATCACTTGATAATCATCCGAATCAAAGGCTTTACGTAGTTCACGGCCTTTAAGATTAGGGTTCATATTACTCTCGGTAAACTTCTCGCCAATCAAGCCACCAATATTCGGGTCCTTTTCGTTAAACTCCACTTCCCCCGAAAATGCGACCATGGCATGAATCTTTTGATAGCCTTTTTCGGTGATGTATTTATCAAAACATAACTTATAACGTACCGCTTCTTTACGTGAGCTGGTCACCACCATTGCCTTGGCCTGGCCACCTAATAAGCCCATCACATTATCTTTAAAATGCTCAACTATCACCTGCACCTTTTGCGAGATATTGTAATCATGCAAGCGTACCCATTGGTTCAATTTGACCTTGGCTTTTTTGCTTTCTACCTCTTGATCAGTACCCGCTATCTTCATCGCCAGATTGTAAGCGACTTTATAATTAGTGTAATTTTTTAATACATCCAGAATAAAGCCTTCTTCAATAGCCTGACGCATACTGTACACATGATAAGCTTGCGGCTTGTTGGTTTTAGAGGGCGCCTCATCAGGCTTAGGCAAGCGACCAAACAATTCCAGTGTTTTGGTTTTAGGCGTAGCGGTAAAAGCTAAATAACTGAGATTAGCTGAAGCTTTACGTGAAGCCACCGCAGCATCTAAAATATCTTCAGTGCTTAACTCTTCCTCGCTGCTATCGACCATCAACACTTCTTTTAACTGCCGTGCGGTTGAGCCAGTTTGTGATGAATGCGCTTCATCGGCAATCACCACATAGTTACGCTCTTTTAAGCTAACACTGTTTTCTATGGCCTTTAAAACATACGGAAAGGTTTGAATGGTGACAATAATAATTGGCTGTGAGTTTTCTAAAGCAGTGGCGAGTTTTTCTGATTTAGAACCATCACCCTCCTGATTATTAATCCTTCCGACGATACCTTCAACACTGGTAAATTGGGAAATGGTTTCCTGTAACTGAGCATCCAGTACATTTCTATCGGTGACAATGATAATCGAATCAAACTGCTTATTGCCCTCTGCCGTATGCAAAGACGATAACTGATGTGCTGTCCAGGCAATCGAATTGGATTTACCCGACCCGGCACTGTGTTGAATTAAATACTTATGTCCCGGGCCTTCAGTTCGTGCGGCATCAACCAACTTTGTTACCACATCCCATTGATGATAGCGCGGGAAGATTAAGCTTTCTTTTTTATACTTGCGCCCTTCCCAGTTTTCTTTTTCTTCGATCTGTAAATGTACAAAGCGGGCAAGAATATGTAGCAGATTGTCAGGCAGCAACACCTCATTCCATAAATAATCGGTGGCGTATTGATTGATGTCTGTAGGTACATCATTGCCCGCACCACCGTCTTTTGTGCCTTTATTGAAGGGTAAAAAATAAGTATTTTCACCCTCTAAGCGAGTCGCCATATACACTTCATACTGACTCACCGCAAAATGCACTAAGGCACCGCGTTTAAAGCTTAATAAAGGTTCTGCTTTCTTAGTGGCAGGATCAACGGCAAAACGGGTGGTTTTATATTGCTTAATAGCCTGCTGTACCGCTTGTTTAAATTCAGATTTTAATTCCAAAGTAGCAATCGGCAAGCCATTAACAAACAGCACCAGATCTATACGCCATGTCTTTGCTTTAGTGCCTGTTTGCGCTAAATGCTCTTCAGTTGCCCAGGGGCTATACACCAGCTCAGGTACCACACGGCAACGGTTCTGTTGATAACGCACCAAGGTATCAGGGTTTAAATCATGCTCGGGTTTAAACTGGCATAAACTAAAGCGCGTACCGCGGTCACGTATTTCATGACGTAAAATGCCCAAGGTGCCAAATGTACGCATTTCTTTATTGGCAGCATTAGGATCGGCTTTATTCAGCTGAGTCGCTACCCGCTCTAAAAACTTCTGCTCAGGGTTATTGGGGTAAAGTGCACAGAATTTTTGCCATTGAGCATCTTGAGTGTCTTTAACAAAAGCTAAGACATCCTCTGAATATAAAGCCAGTTTGCGATTATAGTTTTCAGCTTTTCCTAACAGCCATCCATTAGCCACTAGCTGATTAATCATATCGTTTTGAAACGCGCTTTCGTTTGCTTTGTTATCCATTTATTTCAATCCGTAGGAGGGATAAAGGGCTTTTTCACACCCCTCTTTTTGTTATTTCAAACCTGTAGGTTGGGGTCAGGAACGAACCCCAACAACTTACAGCTTGCAATATAAATTATATCGGGTTTTCACCAGCCTCTACCTCGTACGTTGGGGTGACGTAGGATCTCCAACAGTTTGTAGATACGCTATAAATTATGTTGGGGTTCGTTCCTCACCCCAACCTTGTATATTAAACATATCTCTTAAACACAGGATTATTTAACACAAAACAATTATAGTAGTAACTGATTTTCTGGGGAAGCCGGCCCAACCTTAAGCCTTGAGCTTGTATGTAGATTGGCT
>Ga0208648_1000583_pt1 | contig 35534 bp, 33 predicted proteins | sample AntAceMetag02UKL_FD_184772 | JGI IMG/M metagenome (GOLD analysis project Ga0208648, IMG submission 184772) | Saline lake microbial communities from Ace Lake, Antarctica - Antarctic Ace Lake Metagenome 02UKL (SPAdes) (version 2) | ecosystem: Environmental > Aquatic > Non-marine Saline and...
CTCTTTCAAGAAGAGGGACAAGGATATGGGTCTCCTCGAGGCCCTCCTGAGATTGTAGGAGGACATCCGCGGAGTCGGTGAAAAAGGGTTGTCTCAAAGAAAGCAGGACTGAGAGGTAAGAGGGGGGACCAATATGGATGACATGATCACCCGGATCGTAGAGATCGAAAAGCAGTGTGCCGATGAGGTCGAGAAAGCAAAGCAGGCGTACAGGAAGAGGGTAGAAGCGTACAAGGAGACCGTCCAGGAAAAGAAGACCAGAGAATGCACCCGGATTGTCAGCAAGAGCGATACACTGCTGACCCAGGCGATTGAGGCGGCAAAAAAGAAGACGGAGGAGGAATCTCGAGCGGCCCAGGTAGACATTGAAAGGCTGTATCAGGACCCGTCACTAAATCGGGAGATACAGGAAAAAGTAGTTTCCATACTGCTTACGATCTGAGGTGCCATGAAATACTACGCAGATGAAGTCAACATCCATGCCAGGATATACGCCATGAGAAGCCGTCTCGTCTCGCTCGAGGGATATTCCTCACTCCTCAGGGATCAGGAGGCTTCTTACGATAAAGCCTCCGGTTCTCGCGGTATGATTGAGGCCAAGGAAACGGTTTTCGGGGACCAGATCAAAGTCATTATCCACCTTGCTGAGGCAACGCAGCGATATGCTCCCCTTTTTGTCGCTTTCCTCTGCCAGTACGAGGCGAGCAACGTAAAGCTGATCCTGGCGAAGGCATTCGGAAGACAGAGCCTTGAGCAGTGGTACGATATAGGGCCCTACGCCACCCTCGACAAAGGTCTGCTCGCCCGCGAGCTGTCGCTGGATGATATACAGGAAATCCTGGCCGGCACGTACCTGGCCGAGGTCTTTGAGGAGAAGATGGTCTACGAACGCCTTGAGACCCGCGTGGATATCTGTACCTTCCGGAACCTGTATGCTTCTTCAGCATCCTTTTCCCGCGAGGCCCGGGAGGTTTTCCGAGACTTTATACTCCGAAGGGTCGCTGTTCTCATGGTGATCCGGCAGTGGAGACTCAGAGTGAACTACCACTGGAGCGATGAGCGGATAGGGGCTTACCAGAATACACTCCGCGACCTCTTAGGAGAGACCGCGTGGCCGCAGCTTAAGGAGGTGGAAGATGTGCTCAGCAGGCGTCTTGAGGAGATGGGGAAGGGGAGCACCTGTACCCCGGACCCGGCGGATGTAGAGTCCTTCCTCGAACACTACTATCACCGGTGGATCTCGTCCATGTTCCACAGAGATTTCCATTCCATACACTGTGTGGTGGCATACCTGTGGCTGCTGGCCTGCCAGATACAAAATCTGTTCCGCATCATCGAAGGGATCAGGTTCAATTTATCTCACGAGTCGATACTCGAAAAGATCATCAGTGACGTGTGAGGATGCGTATGTTTGTAAAGTCGAATATCAGGAAGGTCTCTATAGCCATCGAGAAGGAATTCTACCATGAGGTCTACCTCGCCATCGGCAAGGCGGGAATTATTCACCTCTCCCCCCCGCAAGACAGGGATGCCGTGATGGACGCGGGGTTGAGGGAGGAGGAATCACGGACACGGGAGACCATCTCGGGGATCGAGACCGCCCTGCGTGCCCTCGATATTGAGCCTGGAGTGACCGCTATCTCAGGGAGGACGGGTGATACCGCTCGGGATTGGGCTTTCGTTTCAAAGATACAGGGGACATTGGAGCGTGTGGAGAAACTTCGCTTGAAGATTCGGGATGCGCTGGATACTGTGGCCGGACGCGTGACATACCGGAAGGCACTGGGCCGGATGGGTATCGATCCCGTGGCGTTTCATAAGGCGCGGCTGGTACGAATGGTATTCGGGACTGTGGAGGATGCAGAATGGGAACCCCCGGCTGGGGAGAAATTTGTGGTATCCAGGGCGGGAGGCTATGCCTGTGGTGTCGCCCTTCCACCGGACTTTTCAGGGATGCTCCAGTTTCTCAAGGGGTACGGCTTTACAGACCGGTCCGAAGAGATCACGGAGACCTCCCTCGAGGCCCTGGAACGCCGCATTGACACCCTGAGGGCACGGCTTGCAACCCTCGATAGATATTTCAGCAACCTGCGCGATACGGCGGGGCAAACACTGGTGGATATGTCTGGCCCCTATCGGGAATACGGAGAGGTGTTCACGGCGATGAAGCTGTCCCTCTTTTCATCGAAGGCTCTGTTCATATCGGGCTGGATGGACGAAAGAGACAGGGAGGGACTCTTCGATATCCTCCGAGGGATATGTGGGGACCGGTTCATCGCCGCGGTGTCCGATCACAAGGACCCTGACGCCCCTGTACGTCTGATAAACAGCCGGCTTCTGAAACCCTTCGAGCTCCTCGTGAAAACGATGGGCATGCCGGCAAACAGCGAGATAGACCCCACACCTCTGACGGCTGTCACTTTTGTCATCATGTTCGGTCTCATGTTTGGCGACCTCGGCCAGGGGCTCGTCATTGCCATCGGCGGTCTGATCCTCAAGCGAATCGCAGAACAGAAGGGGGGCTCTGAATCGTCCCTCGGTCAGGCCGGAGGGATTCTGATCGCGTGCGGCCTCTCCGCTGCCCTCAGCGGAATATTCTACGGCAGTATTTTTTCGAATGAGCATCTCATCCCCGCGCTTCTGTTTCACCCCATGGAGGAGATTATGAAGCTTTTTTCCATAACCATACTCCTGGGGGTTCTCTTCATCAGTATCGGCCTTGGCGTCAATGTCATAAACAATCTCATGAACGGGGATTATACAGAGGCTCTCCTTGAGAAGAGAGGGCTTGCCATCTTCATCCTCTATGGCGCCGTCGTGCTCCTTGCCGTGAGGTACATCACCACCGGACAGGGACCAGTGCCATGGGTGGTCGGTGTATTCATCATTGTGCCCCTGATCCTCTTTTCCCTCCGGGGCGTCCTCGGGCCTGCCCTTTTCAAGGATCACAAACCACACGATGCAGTCGAATACATAATCGAGACCTGTATGGAGATTCTGGAGATAGGACTGAGCATGCTTGCTAACACCATCTCATTCATCAGGGTCGGTGCTTTCGCCCTGTCTCACGCGGGGCTCGGCCTCGTGACGTACACTCTCGCCGGCATAGTCGACCCGGCAATGAGGTCTGTCGGCGCCGTTACCATCATCATCGTGGGGAACATCTTCATCATCGGGTTCGAGTCCCTCATCTGTCTGATCCAGTCGATGAGGCTCGAGTATTATGAGTTTTTCAGTAAATTTTTTCGGGGGGACGGGGTGGGCTTTGTCCCCTTCACATTCAAGACAAATATCTCGGAGGTGTAGAATGACCAGAAATAAAAAGTTTGTCGTTTCTCTATTGGTGTGTCTCATTGTTGAGACCTTCTTCCTTTTACCGGGCGTGGTGCTGGCGGCCGGGACGGAGGCGACCCAGGTCGGTATGGGAGAGGGAGGTATGGGGCTGGCATACCTGTCCGCCGCTCTGGCCGTGGGACTGGCCTGTATTGGAAGCGGCTTTGCCGTTGCCAGGATCGGTTCGGCGGGCATCGGGGCTATGAGTGAGAAGGAGGAACTAACGGGAAGGGTTCTAATCTTTCTCGGTCTGGCCGAAGGAATCGCCATATACGGTCTTATCATTGCGATCATGATCCTGAATAAGCTGTAGCATGAAAAAGATATACATCATTGGTGACATGGATACGGTAAGCGCCTTCCGCCTCTCGGGGGTGGAGGGGGTGATTTCCGTCAAAGACGATGCACCGTCGCGCCTCGAAGAGGTCATTAAAAAAGGGGTGGCGGGTATTGTGATGATGACGAGTGAGGTTGCCGTGGACCTCCAGAAAAGGATAGCCCAGATCAACCTCGCCATGGAGGGTCCCGTGGTTATCGAGATACCCGGCATCGATGAAACGGAGGGATTTAGCAGATCCGTCGTGGGCTACATAGCCGAAGCCCTCGGTATTTCCCTCGAATCGTAAGAAAGGGTTTGGTATGAAGCAGCTGCCACTGGAAGAGTCTATCAGGAAGGAATCTGAAGAGGCCGTGCGCGCCATCAGGGAACAGGAGGCCTTGGAGATCAAGGAATTGGATGAGGCCTGTGCCGCCGAGATAGCGGAGTTCAGGGATAAGACCGAGGCCGAAGGCCGGGCGAAGATCGAGCAGGGACTGTCCCGGTTGGAGAACAAGGGTATTCTCGAACGCAAGAAGCTCAATCTGTGCGGTCTTGATAACTTTATGAGGCGCATGGTGAAGGAGGCGGTAAAGCTTATAAGGACCGACTCCCGGTACAAGGCATTCCTCCTGGACAGTGTGCACGATGCCGTCGGCGAGATACGGGCCGGGATTGAGGTATCTCTGCAAAAAGAGGATCTCGTCTTTGAGAAGGGGATCATGGAAGCTGCGGGGGGAGCGGGACGGAACCCCGACGCTGTCATACACGAAGATCCCGCGATCCAGTGGGGCGGGTGCACCATACGCGACGAGGCGGACGGACGTATCTTCAACAGCACCATCGAGAGGATCTACTACCGGAAATCTCCGACGATCCGCCGGGAGATCATGAAGATTCTGAATGAAAAGGGCTTTTCTTTTTAGATGGGGGCATCGACGTGGACACTATGCTGACAGGAAAGGTGATATCGGTGAACGGCCCGATCGTCAAGGCGGCGGGCATGCGGGGGATACGGATGTTCGACATCGCCGAGGTGGGGGCCGACCGGCTCATCGGCGAGGTGATACGGCTCATCGGGGATATCACCGTCATACAGGTGTACGAAGACAACACGGGCCTCAAGCCGGGGGATGAGGTGACCTCCTCCTGCCGGCCGCTGTCGGTCCTCCTGGGGCCCGGCCTCATCGCGAACATCTATGACGGGATACAGCGTCCCCTCGTCGGTATCTCCGAGATATGCGGGCACTACATCAAGAAAGGGATCAAGCTCTCTCCCCTCGATGTGGACAAAAAGTGGAAATTCAAGCCCCTGATCGAAGCCGGGGGCGAGGTGAAGGAGGGTGATCTGATCGGAGAGATACCGGAGAGTCCTCTTGTCATGCACAAGGTCCTCATCCCCCCCGGCGTCTCCGGCAGACTGGCCACCATCGTTGATCCCGGACAGTATACGATAGAGGATGAGGTATACACCGTTGAAAACGGCGCCGGCGTCTATCGGGGAAAACTGGCCGAGTACTGGCCGGTGCGCAAGCCGAGGCCGAGCCGGCGCAACAAGAAACCCTTCATCCCCCTCATGACGGGGCAGAGAGTCATCGACACCTTTTTCCCCATCGCCAGGGGGGGGACGGCCACCATCCCCGGCGGGTTCGGGACGGGGAAGACCATGACCCAGCACGCCCTGGCGAAGTGGTGCAACGCGGACATCATCGTGTACATAGGCTGCGGAGAGCGCGGCAACGAGATGACCGACGTCCTGACGGATTTCCCGAAGCTGATCGACGAGAGAAACGGGAGGCCCCTCATCGAGCGGACGGTCATGATCGCCAACACCTCGAACATGCCGGTCCCCGCCCGAGAGGTGAGTATCTACACCGGGGTGACCATCGCGGAATACTACCGCGACATGGGATACAGCGTGGCGGTGATGGCCGATTCAACCTCCCGGTGGGCCGAGGCCCTGCGGGAGCTTGCCAGCAGGCTCGGGGACATGCCGGCGGAGGAGGGATTTCCCCCCTACCTGGCGACCCGGCTCGCCGAGTTCTACGAACGGGCGGGGCTGGTGGAGACCCTCTCAGGGGCCGACGGTGATATCAGTATCATCGGGGCGGTCTCACCCCCCGGAGGAGACTTCTCCGAGCCCGTCACCCAGCACACGTCGCGCTTCGTGCGCTGCTTCTGGGCGCTGGACAAGGTCCTGGCCGACGCGCGCCACTACCCTTCCATCAGCTGGACAGACAGCTACACCGAATACCTCCAGGACATCGAGGGGTGGTGGAAGGACCTGGACGACCAGTGGCTCTCGCTCAGGGGGGAGGTCATGGGCATCCTCCTCGAGGACAATCGCCTCCAGCAGGTCGTGAAGCTCGTGGGGAGCGACGCCATGCCGCCGGCCCAGCAGTTCACGCTCTTCGTGGCGGAAATGATCAAGAACGCCTTTCTCCAGCAGAACTCCTTCGATCCGGTCGACAAGTTCTGCCCCCCGGAGAAGCAGCTCAAACTCCTGAAGGCCATCCTGGATCTGTACACGAAGGGCGCGGAACTGGTGAAGGGCGGGGTGAGTGTCAAGGAGATAGGCGCGCTGGAGGTGGTCTCGGAGATGGTACGGCTCAAATCCGAGGTTCCGAACAACGAACTCGAACGGATCGACGACTACCGGAAGCGCCTCGCTGAGGGGCTCGATTCGCTGAAAGAGCGCAAAGGAGAGGTATAGATATGGCCGCTGAGATTGAGTACACGAACCTTTCCGGGATCTCCGGCCCCTTGATCTTCGTCGAGGGTGTCAAGGGCGTCGGCTTCGGCGAGATCGTGGAGATCAGGGACAACTCGTCCGAGGTACGGATAGGACAGACCCTCGAGGTGGACGAGGACCGCGCCATCGTCCAGGTCTTCGAGGGGACGAGCGGACTCTCCGTCAAGGATACAAGGGTCACCTTCGTGGGAAAGTCGCTCGAGATCCCCGTGCACCGCGACATGCTCGGGCGGGTCTTCGACGGGCTGGGAAGGCCCACCGACGGTGCCCCCCAGGTGATCACGGACAACATGATGGACGTTAACGGCCTCCCGGTCAATCCCTGGAGCCGGGAATACCCGAGGGACTTCATCCAGACGGGGATATCCGCCATCGACGGTATGAATACCCTCATCCGGGGGCAGAAACTCCCCGTCTTCTCCGGGAGCGGGATGCCGCACAACCTGATCGCGGCCCAGATAGCACGGCAAGCCAGAATCTTGTCCTCCGAGGAGGAATTTACCGTCATATTCGCCGCAATGGGGGTGAAATTCGATATGGCGCGGTTCTTTATCGATTCCCTCGAGGAGTCGGGTGTCCTGACGCACTCGGCCATATTTCTGAGCCTCGCCGACGCCCCCTCGATCGAGCGCCTCATCACCCCCCGCGTGGCCCTGACGCTGGCCGAATACCTTGCCTTCGAGGAGGGGATGCACGTCCTCGTCATCATGACCGACATGACGAACTACTGCGAGTCCCTCCGGGAGCTGTCCAGTTCGAGGGGCGAGATCCCCTCGCGGAAGGGCTACCCCGGCTACCTCTACAGCGACCTCGCGGCCATATACGAGCGCGCCGGCAGACTGAAGGGGATAAACGGCTCGATCACGCAGGTCCCGATCCTCACCATGCCGAGCGACGACATCTCCCACCCCGTCCCCGACCTGACGGGATACATCACCGAGGGGCAGATCGTCCTGGAGCGTGAGCTCTTCAACAAGGGGATATACCCCCCCATCGCCGGGCTCCCCTCGCTCTCACGTCTGATGAAAGACGGAATAGGAGAAGACCGGACGCGTAGCGATCACGCTCAGAACGCGGCCCAGCTTTTTGCCTCTTATGCGAAGGTCAAGCGCATACGAGCCCTTGCGGCTATTGTGGGGGAAGAGGAACTCTCCGAACTCGACAAGATCTATCTCAGGTTCGGGACCGCCTTCGAAGAGCAGTTCCTGAGCCAGGGGTATGATGAGAACCGCTCGATCATCGAGACGCTCGACCTGGGGTGGCAGATGCTCTCCCTTCTCCCGAAGGAGGAGTTGTACCGCGTGTCCATGGAAGAGATACAGAGATATTACATACCGCAGGAAGGGAGGGAATAATGCCGGCCTTTGATATTCCCCCCACCAAATCGTCGCTGAGAAAGCTCAAGGAGGAGCTCTCCTTCGCGTACGAGGGGTACGACCTTCTCAACCAGAAGCGGGAGATCCTCGCGATCGAGATCATGCGGCACATCGGCGAGATACGGAAGATGGAGGCCGGCCTTTCAGGCGTTCTCGACGAGCTCTACACGGCCTACCGCGAGGCGGCCGTCGAGATGGGATCGGAGACCCTGACCCTGAAGAGCTGTTCCGAGAAGCGGTCCTATTTCTTCCACATGGAATATACCAAACTGATGGGGCTGAAGCTCCCGAAGATCAGGCTCTCATTCAAGCGGCCCCGGGTCACGGCCACCCTGCCGGGGACGACCGCTGCGTACGACGTGGCGAAGGAAAAATCGAGAAAGGCCCTCGATGCGCTCGCCGAATACGCGACCCTCACCAAGTCGATCATGATGCTCTCCCGGGAGCTGAAGAAGGTGCAGCGGCGGGTCAACGCCCTCGAGAAGATATTCATCCCCCAGCACGAGGAGGCGAAGAAGTACATCTCCGACCGGATCGAAGAGATGGAACGGGAAGAGATCTTCGTCAAGAAACTGATAAGGCAGCGCGCGTCAGGGGAATAAAATGATGGCTAACGTTAGATTACCTGCCGAACCATGACGAGAAATAACTTTCCGGAAGATTCCAGTCAAGGGTCTTATTGAAAGGATGGGGCGTTTGTCTTAAGGTACAAGGGGACACAGTTCAAGCGATCGACACAGAAAAGGGGCTGCGTCGGTACGCAACCCCTTGAAATGAATGGTGGGTCAGGGCAGAATCGAACTGCCGACACCGGGATTTTCAGTCCCGTGCTCTACCGACTGAGCTACCGACCCACAACATTATGTCTGAAGAACGTATGGTTTCTATCCAATCCGGGTTCCTTTGTCAAGTATTTTTGCCATTGTCCCCGGCTTCTTTTTGTGCGCCATATAATCCACTCCCGTGTTCGTTTCCAGATGGGGTATTCCTGCCCGGATAGTTGCCAAAGGCTGGTCCGAACGAAGCATCCGGTGGTACCTGATCTTTTATCTCCTGATATATGTGGGTTTTAATTACGTATGTCCCCGCTATCTTGTCATGCCACCCCTGTTTTCTGCCGTCGAATGCGACCCATATAAAACCCAGGAAGAATGGCAGTTTGGATATTATATATCCGACCCACCTCAGAAAGGCTATCCCCAGCGTCATCGGCTTTCCATCTGTACGCACAACTTTGAGGCCAAGCAGTTTCTTTCCAGGTGTCTGGCCTGTGGTGCCGTGAAAATATATGAAATAGGCCGCGTTGATCAGAACGGCCATGCCATAACAAGGGAAAAATATGGCGTATATAAATGCCGAAGAGGTATCTGTCAGATACATGGAATCGTAGTGAAATGGGACGATAAGATTTCCTATCAGGAATAGGATGATGGTGAATATGTAAAGTATGATCATATCTATTGAAAGAGCCACAAGCCTTTGCCAGAACCCGCCATAGAGAACCGTCATTCGATTATCTCCTTTTTTCTTTTAATCTGCCGGAACACCGAATACCCCTTTTTCGTACTGGAGGATAGAGAGTATGGCGAGGGGAGCGGTTTCGGTTCTCAGGATAAGCCTTCCCAGGCTCGCGGAGATAAAACCGCACTGCCGGGCCTTTTTAATCTCTTCCCATGAAAATCCGCCTTCAGGGCCAATGACGATAAAAAAGCTGTTTACCCTCGCGTGCTTTTCATCAGTCAATATCTCCCTGATTCCCAACTCCGGCTCCGCCTCCCATAGGATTATCAGGAGGGTATTACTGTCCGGTATACTCAGCATTTCATCGAAAGAGGTTATCTCGCTCACCTCCGGCACATCTCCCCTGCCGCACTGTCTGGACGCTTCTATGGCTATCTTGCGCCATCTTGTCGCTTTGCCTGTGGCCCTTGTCCCTGTCGGTCGCGGTATGGATCTTGAGGATATAAAGGGCACAATCCGACTTGCACCCAGTTCTGTCGATTTCTGAATAATCATTTCCATCTTGCCCCTCTTGGGGAGCGATTGGGCGAGAGTTATATGTGTGGCGGGCAGCTTGATGGTTTCTTTTCTGATTATATCGAGACATACATTGCGGGAGTAAAAATCTCTGATGACGGTGCTGTATTCGTGGCCCTTACCGTCGAAGAGTATCAGTTTATCACCCTTCTTTAGCCGCAGGACATCTCTTATATAGGTAAAATATTCTTTCCCTAATTCCGAAGACATTCCCTCCCTGAGTTCCTGTGGGTTATAAATTCTTGGTATTGCCAATCTCCGTCACCGTGTGCCTGCAGCGTTTTTACCGGATTGCTTTTTAAAGGTGTAACAGACCCATTCATCTTCGCTTCTTGTTTCATACAGCACAGTTTCCCCGTTGCAGAATATCTTCTCCACGTCTTTCGCGTCCTGCTTTGTGATTCCAGACGCTATGATATATCCGCCGGGCTTTGTCAGAGATATAAGATGTGAGTGAAGTTTTATAAGTGCCCCTGATATCAGGTTGGCCACTATCAGATCGAAACTGCCACTGCACAGGGCAATATCGCGATTGATAATCTCAACCCGGTCTTTCACACCGTTTATAACGATATTTTTGCCTGCTATCTCAACGGCCTTTGGATCTATGTCTATGCCCGTTACCGTGTGCGCTCCGAGCTTTGCGGCGCATATGGCAAGTATACCGGTGCCCGTGCCGACATCCAGTATGTCATACTCTCCCCGCTCACTGTTCTTCAACAGTATATCCTCGAGGGCCATGATGCACATTGTGGTGGATGCATGCTGCCCCGTGCCGAAGGCCATTCCGGGATCTATGTCAATGACAATATCGCGACCGGCCGGGGAATATCTTTCCCATGTCGGTTTGATTACTATATTGTTGCTCACCCTGATAGGTTTAAAATATTTTTTCCACTGTTCACCCCAGTCGGGATCGACTATGATCTTTGTGGAGATCCGGGGTTTTTCCAGTTTGGGGAATATTGAAGACAGGCTGTCGATATAGGCTTCAATGCGGGCTGTCCGTTTTTTTACGTTGTGACTCCACGGAAGATAGGCCTTTATCTCTTCCTGCGTGGAGACCTTAAGGCTGTTGAATCCCGACTCGTCGGGGCTGTGCGCCACTTCCTGAAACACGCCGTCTGCCCCCAGTTCTTCCAGGAAGTTTGACAGCGCATCAACCAGTTCCGGCGGTGTCAGAACGGTTATTTCGATCCATTTCTCTTTTGTCTCCGGCATGTCTTGCCTCCTGTCGCTTAAGCTACCACCCATTTGCCGATATTTCAAGCAACTTGAACTTTCATGGCCTTCGTGATAGTTATATTCTTTACTTTTTCAACAGGATGGAGCAGATGAAATTTTATCCCATAAGTCTTGATATCTCGAATGAAAAGTGTGTTGTTGTGGGCGGCGGAGATGTTGCCGAAAGGAAGATAATAAGGCTTCTCGAATGCGGCGCCAGGGTAGTTCTTGTCGGAAAAACCATAACTCCGGGGCTGCGTGCAATGAAGGATAAAGAAACTATAGAACATGTGCCCGATGACTACAGGGAAGAACATATAGAGGGTGCTTTTCTCGTGATAGGGGCAACCGACCGGAACGATGTCAATGAAAGAATCTATCGCGACTCGCGCAGCAGGGGAATATTGGTAAATGTTGTGGATGAGCCTGCCAGATGTAATTTCATAGTGCCTGCAATCTTTCGTCGGAAAGATCTTCTGATAGCCATATCAACCGGGGGGAAAAGCCCGGCGCTGGCCAGGAAACTGAGGGAGAAAATGGAGGAGAAATATGGCCCCGAATATGGCATTCTCCTCGATATTATGGGTAATCTCAGGGAGAAAATAATTGCCCGTGGAGGTACATCGGCGGAGAACAAAAGGACATTTGAATCTGTGCTGGATTCCGATATACTCCGGCATATCAGAGAAGAAGAATGGGACAGGGCAAGAGAGATTGTCAGAGACCTTACCGGCGAGGATGTGAAGCTATGAAACTTCGGATAACCTCTCTTAAAAAAGGTTCAGAGATTCGAGGGTTCGAGTGAAACTGGAAACTGGAAACTGGAAATTGCAAAGAAAAATTCGAGGAGCCGGGTCTGTCAGGGCTTTTAACACTCAGGTGAATTTATGGAGATGATCTTTTTCAGGATCGCGCTTGCCGCTTACTTCGTGAGCACGGCAGGATATATCTCCTCGCTCTTTGTCGGGAGAGTGAGGGTGGCGAAGCTATCGATGTGGGTGTTTTCTCTGGCGTTCGCCCTGCACACGGTTTGTATCGTCATTCAATGGACGGGGGCGGCTTCTACACCGTCGGCCAACATCTATGGTTCACTTTCATTCACTGCCTGGGCTATTTCGGGTGCATATCTTGCCTTTCAGACAAAGACAAAGACACGGGTGCTTGGCGCCTTTGTATCTCCTGCGGTTCTGGTGATGATGATAGCGGCATCTGCCGGGTTGATGGGTGGAGTTTCCATCCCTCCCACTCTGCGCGGACCCTGGGTTCCTGTTCACGTTGTACTCCTACTTACCGGAGGAGCCCTATTCGCGCTGGCATGTCTGGCGGGGACAATGTACCTGCTGCAGGACAACCTGATAAAGAGCAAAAAAGTACGTGGCTTCAGCAGACTGCTTCCCTCCCTGCGGGACCTTGACAGGATAAATCATATATGTATCATCTGGGGATTTCCGCTTCTGACGATCGGCATTATTGCGGGATCAATATGGGCTCGAACCGTCTGGGGGGACAGCTGGCATTGGGATCCGAAGCAGATATTTACTGCAATCTCCTGGGTTATTTACGCCGCCCTGGTTCACCAGAGAATGGTCATGGGATGGAAGGGAAGGAAGGCGGCTCTTCTGTCCATAATAGCCTTCGCCGGACTTTTCTTTGCCTTTATCGGCGTGAATGTTTTTTTTGTAACGATACACAATTTCTGATTATTGTAGAGTTTGGAGAACATGAGCATAGCACTCCTGGGAATAAACCATAGAAGCGCCCCCCTGAGCATAAGAGAGAGGTTGTCCATATCACACGGGGAAGAGGGGAAAATTCTCGAAGCATTGAAGAATATCCCGCATGTCAGAGAGGTGATGTATCTTTCCACCTGTAATCGGGCTGAAGTGCTGGTAAACATGAAACCCGCCGACGCGGTCGTGGAGGAATTGAAGGCATTTATCACCGCGCGCGGCAATCTTTCTCCTGAAGAAATGGAGAGATGCCTATATGTGTATCGCGATGAAGACGCGGTGCGCCATCTTTTCAGGGTTGCGTCAAGTCTCGATTCGATGATCATGGGAGAGCCCCAGATCCTGGGACAGGTCAAGGATGCCTATCGTCTGTGTGTGAGACAAAAGACCTCCGGCGTTATATTGAATAAACTGCTTCACCATGCCTTTTCCGTGGCGAAAAGGGTGAGAACGGAGACGGCTATAGCAAACAATGCGGTCTCGGTGAGTTTCGCCGCGGTCAAACTTGCCAAAAAGATATTTGGCACGCTTGACAAAAAGAAGGTGCTTCTTGTCGGTGCAGGTGAGATGGCGCAGCTTGCGGCCAGACACCTCATGGACAATGGCGTTGACCGGATAATCTTTACCAACCGTACTTACGAGAACGCGGTAAAACTCGCCAATAACTTTCACGGTTTTCCGATTGAATTTGAACTTCTCGAGGATACACTTGGAGACGTTGATATAGTAATAAGTTCAACTGGTTCTCCGGATTGTATTATATCCGCGGATATGATCACGACTGCACTGCGCAGGCGGAAAAACAGACTGATGTTTCTTGTCGACGTGGCGGTGCCGCGCGACATTGACCCTGACGCGGGAAAGATCGATAATGTGTATCTGTACAATATCGATGATCTCCAGGGAGTGGTTGACGAGAATATGGAAAGCCGACTTAACGAGGCGAGAGAAGCGGAATCTATTATTGATGAAGAAGTCGCCAGATTTTCTGAATGGTTCGCCACACTCGAGGTTGTTCCCACGATAGTGGACTTAAAGACTAAGACCGAAGATATAGTAAGGGGAGAAATGAAAAGGTCTCATTCGTGGATGAAAAATCTCGATGGGGAAGAGAGGGAAAACATAGAAATACTTGTCAACTCCATTGTGAACAAAATACTGCACGATCCCGTCGTAGGACTAAAGAGGGAAAGTCGCGATGGAGAAGCCGACCCCTATGTGGCAGCGGTAAAGAAACTGTTCAGGCTGGAATAGAGGGTCATAAAAAAGGCGCCCTGAGAATAATCACGGGCGCCTCTTTTTGTTAAGATTAACAGTTATATGATTTTGACGTTAGCGGCTGACGGGCCTTTGTTGCCCTGCTCGACATCAAACGACACGCGCTGGTTTTCCTCCAGAGTTCTGAAACCTTCGGTTTGAATAGCGCTGTAATGAACAAACACATCACCGCCTTCATCGCTTTCGATGAAGCCGAACCCCTTGCTTGAATTAAACCACTTTACGGTACCTTCAGGCATTACGGCAATCCTCCTTTTCTGATTTTTCTAAAGCAGGATCGCCTACATGTAAGAAGAAAACAGAAGACTGAAAGTCCAGATGTTTAAATTCGTACTTTAAAATGTCTCAATCCTAACTTTACCGCGCCCCGCCAACTGTCTGCCGGCGAAAGAGCTTTTTTTCTGATGTATAAGCCTATATAATATTTTTAATGTAAGTCAAGTTATTTTTTCTTCCCTCTGAGAAAAAAGGCTTACTTTATGGAATTGCAATCCGGCGGGCCAGATGGCCATCACCCTTTTCTGCCGGGAACTGGAAACGGTGATTACCTTGTTTTGTCTATTGACCTGCCGTTTCCCCGAGGATTTTCCGCATTGTGTCCCTGTTTCCGAACACCTGCTCAATAGAATCTGAAAGCGCTTTATTTATCTGTTCTTCCAGCATCTTCTCGGAGAATCTCACATGTACCAGAGAAGGGCTCGTCTCGATCTCCATCTTGCGGAATATGCGTGCATTGCGTGCATCCGCAAAGAATATTGTCAGCTTTACATCCGTCCTGTATTTTTTCTTTATCCCATCCTTATTACAGACAACTTCAAGCTTATCGATAGTACCACCTATCAGTATCGTCCCCCATCTTTTCTCGATCGAATCGCTTTGGAGGTCCCATGCAGGTATTTCCGGTGACAGAGAATATCCTTCCGCGGACAGGCAATCCCTGATACCGAAGGTAACCACGTCCACAGGTTTCAAATATTTCGGCAGGACCGGTATCGTACCACCATCAGCCGATACCACCCTGCCTATAATCATTTTGTCCTTTATGTTTCTCGAATCGATGAACCTGGCTACAGTGAGCTGAACATTTCCCATGTCGTCAGCCTTGGCCGCAGCGATTTCCGATGGCGTGTAGTTCATATTGATTGTGTAGAGGTTTACGGGGGCGCATGAGAAAAGGAGAGCCAGAGTCAGTGTCGCGATTCCAGCCCCTGCGATTAATGAAAAATAGCTCTTCATAGCGATTTCGTTCCTCCTTTTGGTTTGTTTATGTTCAATATCAGGTAGTATATGCAGGTAGTTGTCATGTGTCAATCAGAAATAAAGAGCGTAATTGCTTCACTGCGATACTGTTTGAGGTGTTGGTTTATTCAGCAAAAATGTGCTACTGTGCATCCCGGAAAGTTGGGGAATTTATAATGAAGATACTGGTGACGGGTGGAGCCGGGTATATCGGCAGTCATACCTGCCTGACATTGCTTGAGTCAGGATATGATGTGATTGTTGTCGATAACCTTTTGAACAGCAAGGAAGAATCGCTGAAAAGGGTACAGCAGATCACGGGTAAATCTCTGGAATTCCACAAGGTGGATCTGCTGGACAGAGACGCGCTGAGCAGGGTTTTTGAAGGTGCTGAGATCGATGCGGTAATTCACTTCGCGGGCCTGAAGGCGGTTGGAGAATCTGTCAGCATGCCGCTTCGTTACTATCACAATAATATTACAGGAACGCTGCATCTGTGTGAAGCTATGCGTAAACACAATGTCAGAAAGATAGTCTTCAGTTCTTCCGCCACTGTGTACGGAGATCCTCATGCGGTTCCGATAATGGAGGATTTCCCGCTGGTACCCACCAATCCATACGGACGTTCAAAGCTTATGATTGAAGAAATCCTCTGTGACATTAACGCTGCCGGGGAGGAGTGGGATATCGCGCTTCTGCGGTATTTCAATCCTGTGGGGGCCCATCCCAGCGGTCTGATCGGTGAAGACCCTGACGGTGTACCAAACAACCTTTTCCCCTATATAACGCAGGTTGCGGTCGGCAAACGTGAGGCACTTTCGGTGTTCGGTAATGACTATCCCACTGTAGACGGAACGGGTGTCAGGGATTATCTTCATGTCATGGATCTGGCGGACGGACACCTGAAGGCGTTGAAAAAACTGGTATCGAATCCGGGTATTGTCATCTATAACCTGGGTACAGGGCGGGGATACAGTGTCCTTGAAGTTGTTGAAGCGTTCAGGAAGGTCTCCGGCCGCAGAATACCTTATGACATAGTGGAACGCCGCCCCGGTGATATAGCGGTGTGCTATGCCGGGTCCTCGAAGGCGAAGAATGAAATGGGCTGGTCGGCGAAAAGGAGTATGGATGAGATGTGCGCCGATGCGTGGCGCTGGCAGTCCCGAAATCCCAACGGATATTGAAAAAGATTGCCGAAGATTGGGAATATGACTGAAAAAAGATCAAAACCCATGTTGTTTCTTATAGATGGGACAAATTATATCTACCGCGCGTTTTACGCTATCCGCGGGCTCTCTAATTCCAGGGGATTTCCCACCAACGCGATCTATGGCTTTACCAACATGCTCATGAAACTGTGCCACGACTGGGACCCGGATTATATTGCCGTTGTGTTCGACGCAAAAGGTCCCACGTTCAGGCATGAGGCGTATGATCAATACAAGGCGAACCGCAGGGCGATGCCCGATGAACTTCGCCCCCAGATTCCTCACATCAAAGATATCGTCCGCGGTTTTTCCATGAAGGTCATCGAAGAACAGGGGGTAGAGGCGGATGATATTATAGGCACCCTGGCGAAGAGATGTGAGCAGGCAGGAGTGAAGGTAATTATTGCCTCCGGTGACAAAGATTTTATGCAGCTCGTGTCGGCCAATATCCTGATGATGGATACCATGAAAAATATATCCTATGATGTAGAGGGTGTCAGGAAGCGCTTCGGAGTTGGGCCCGACAGGGTGATCGATATACTGGGTCTTGCAGGAGACACATCGGATAATGTTCCAGGTGTTCCCGGTGTAGGTGAAAAGACAGCGCTCAAACTGGTGCAAGAGTTTGGTTCCCTGGAGGGTGTCCTGGAAAATGCCGGAAAGATCAAGGGCAGAGGGCTGAGTGAGAAACTGAGAGAATTTGCAGATCAGGCTCGGATGAGCAGGGATCTGGTTACTATCAGAACAGATGTTCCGATAGATTCCGATCTGGAAGATTTTCGTTTCAGGGAACCCGATGTGGAAACATTAAAGGGGATTTTCTGGGAATTTGAGTTTCCCGCCCTCATTTCAAGGCTTGGGGTAAAAGAGGAGAAAGAGGAAACCGATTACCGCCTGATCACCGGTGAAGTGGAATTCAACGATCTGCTGGATGAAGTTCGGCGGTCCGGTCGGTTCTTCTTCGATCTGGAATTAACTTCAGACGAGGCGATGAGAGCGGAAATCACGGGAGTGGCAATCTGCACAGATGAAAAGAAGGCATGTTATATTCCCCTGTCCCACACATGTGAGGAGGCACAGGAACAGCTCGACGCTGATCTGGTGCTGGGACGCCTGAGGCCGCTTTTCTCCGATGATAACCTGAAAAAATGCGGGCATAATCTCAAAACGGCATCTCTTGTCCTTTCGCGGAGAGGGATCGTGCTGAAGGGGGAACTGTATGACGTCATGGTGGCGGCGTATGTCCTCAATCCCTCCAGGCGCGGGTATGATCTGGCCGATATCGTTCAGGATCATCTTGGCCGCAGAATTGCTTCTCCCAAAGACTTGATGGGAAGCGGGGCGAAAGCAATTCCATTTCACGCCGTCTCCCTGAAAGATGCCTCGGAATATGCGGGTCGCAGGGCGGACGTTATCTTCAGGCTCGTGCCTTTCCTGAATGAAGATATGGAGAAAGCGGGTCTGAGTGATCTTTTCCGTGACGTGGAAATGCCCCTTGTCCGGGTACTTGCCGCGATGGAGAAGAAGGGGGTACTCCTCGATTGTGAACTTCTGGGTGAGATGTCGCTCCAGCTTGGGGAACTGCTCTCTGTTTCCGGGGAGAAGATATACCGGCTCGCGGGGGAGGAGTTCAATATAAATTCCCCGAAGCAGCTGCAGGCAATACTCTTCGACAGGCTCGGCCTTCCCCGTGGAAAAAAGACGAAGGCGGGCTATTCGACGGATGTGGATGTCCTGACAAATCTTGCGAAATCTTATGAACTCCCGGCGGAGATATTAGCGTACCGAAGTCTGGCGAAGCTCAGATCAACTTATGTCGACGCCCTGCCCGCGATTGTTAACCCGGAAACGGGAAGGGTGCATACATCATATAATCAGACAGTGACGGCGACGGGGAGGCTCTCGAGCAGCAATCCCAATCTCCAGAACATACCGATAAGAACGCCGGAAGGGAAAAGAATACGTCAGGCATTCGTCGCGCTTGAGGGATGCGAAATAGTGTCGGCCGACTATTCTCAGATAGAGCTTCGTATCCTGGCGCATCTCTCCGGGGACGAGTTGCTTATAGAGGCGTTCGAATCAGGTGAGGATGTACACACAAAAACGGCCTCCGATATATTCGGTGTGTTTCCCGGGATGGTCAGCGAGGAGATGCGCAGGCAGGCAAAGGTGATAAACTTCGGCGTCATTTACGGGATGAGTCCCTTCGGCCTTGCCAGGGAGCTGGGCATAAGCCAGAAGCGAGCAAAGGATTACATAGATGGATATTTCTCCAGATTTTCCGGTGTCCGCGTATTTATAGAGGAGACGCTGGAGAAGGCGAGGGAAAGGGGATTTGTCACAACGCTTCTGAACCGCCGGCGATACATACCGGAGATCAACAGCGGAAATATACAGGTTCGCCAGTTCGCGGAAAGGATGGCCGTCAACACACCCATACAGGGAACGGCGGCCGATCTGATAAAGGTGGCGATGCTTAATATCTCCGCCAGGATCAGAGAAAAGAAACTGTCCGCATCTATGATTATGCAGGTGCATGACGAGCTCGTTTTCGAAGTTCCAGTACGGGAGAAGGAAGAGGTTATGGATCTCGTCAGATGGGAGATGGAAAACGTCATAGCCCTGAAAATTCCGGTAAAGGTGAAGATTGCTTCCGGGAAAAACTGGGATGAGGCTCACTAAAAAGGGTTCAAGGGGTCGAGGGAAAGACTACAGAGACAGGAGACAGTTTAAATAGGGGAAGGATCCCTGTTTTAGAGGTGCGATTATGAAGTGGATGACAGGCTGGCTGGTACAGTTGGGATTCGGGGAGAAAATGGCGGCAGTCTGCGCGGATGTCATTGCGGCTTTCGGCATCCTTGCGTTTGCCGGCCTCAGCTATATTATTGTAAGGCGATTTGTCATGAAGGGTATCATTCGCCTGGTGAAGCAGACCAGGACCGACTGGGACGATAGTATCCTCAGGGAAAGATTCTTCCAGCGTGCCTCGCATCTGGCGCCCGCGCTGATCATCTATTTTATGGTCCCTCTTGCCTTTGGCGGACACGAATCTGTTGTGGCAGTGGCGCGATGTGCCGCCATAATATATATGCTGATTGCCGGTCTGCTGATGGCAGATTCGCTACTCGACGCTGTTGTGGATATCTCCCATTCCCGCGATCTTTCATACAAGTCATCTGTTCGAGGGTTCGCGCAGGCGGTCAAGATTATTCTGTATATTATTGTCGGCGTCATCATTCTCTCCATAATTGCCGGGAAATCACCAGCCTTTTTCATTGGCGGTATGGGCGCCATGACGGCAGTACTGGTGCTGATTTTCAGAGACTCCATCCTGGGATTTGTGGCCGGGATCCAGATGTCTGTCAATAAAATGATAAGCATAGGCGACTGGATCGAGATGCCCAGATATGGCGCGGACGGAAATGTGATCGATATCTCTCTGACAACGGTAAAGGTGCAAAACTGGGACGAGACGATTGTCACTGTTCCGACCTATGCCATGATTTCCGATTCCTTTAAGAACTGGCGGGGAATGACTGAGTCTGGAGGGAGGCGTATAAAGCGCGCCCTTTACATCGATATGACGAGCATTATGTTCTGCACGGAAGAGATGCTGAACAGGTTTTCCAGGTTCCAGTATATTTCGGGATATATCGACGCGAAGAAAAAAGAACTGGCCGAGTACAACGCCGAATACCGGGTGGACGAATCAGAGGTTATCAATGGCCGTCGTCTTACTAATATCGGGATATTCAGGGCATATATTACCGCGTATCTCAGGAATAATCCGAAGATACACCAGAATATGACCCTTATGGTGAGGCAGCTTGCTCCCACGGATCATGGCCTTCCGATTGAAATCTACGCGTTCAGCAACGATCAGGCCTGGGTCAATTATGAGGGAATTCAGGCCGATATATTTGATCATATACTGGCGGTTGTCCCGCGGTTCGAACTGCTGATTTTCCAGAATCCGACAGGAGCGGATTTTAAAAATCTTCAGAGCGGACAGGGGTAAAATCAGTGATCAGTGGTTAGTGGTCAAGGATCTAATGCCTGTGAGCGGGCTTTATTGTCCGCGGGTAATAAATAATATACGTTGAGGAGGAAATAGATATGGCGATTGTAGAATGGAAAAAAGATGGGACGGTTGCGGTTATGACTATGAACAACGGCGAGAACAGGCATAATCCTGACTTCAACAGGGCTATCCTGAACGCCTTTGATGAGATCGAGAATGACGAAACTGTCTCATCAGTGGTTATCACTTCGAGTGACAAGAAGAACTGGTCTCAGGGCATCGATGTTGAATGGATAATGGGTGCAATGAATAATAAGGAAATCCCGGCGATCAAGGATTTTATGTATGGCCTGAACAGGATATTTAAAAGAATCCTGAATTTTCCGATGCCTGTTATCGCGTCCATAAACGGGCATGCCTTTGGAGATGGGACCATCATGGCCTGTACCTGTGATTTCAGATTCATGAAGGCGGACAGGGGATATTTCTGTTTCCCGGAGGTGGATATAAGCATCCCCTTTCTGCCAGGGATGCTCGCTATCATAAAGAAGGCAATCCCGTACTACAAACTTGAAGAACTTGTGTACAGCGGGAAGAGAGCGACGGCGAAGGAACTGGAGGCAAGTCACGTGATTGTGAAGGCGTCTGAAAATGAAGAGGAACTCCTGAAAGACGCAATAGCGTTCGCGAGGACCTTTACCAAGAAGAGGCCGATATTCGCAGAGCACAAAAAGAGATTGCATAAGCATATCATTGAAATCATGGAGAAGGAAGACCCGGAGTTCATAGAACCTCTCAATATAATGATCTGAGATGACAAAACCTGATGTTGTCGTAGTAGGAGGTGGTGCATCCGGCATGATGGCCGCCGGACAGGCCGCCGGTCTGGGCGCGGATACACTGCTTCTTGAGAAAATGCGCCGTCCGGGACGCAAGCTCGGCATTACAGGTAAGGGTCGTTGCAACCTCACGAATGTAGCTTCACTTCCGGAGATTATTTCGCACTTCGGGTCCAGTGGGATTTTTCTCCGGCAGGCCTTTTATCGTTTTTCGAATGATGAGCTTGTGGTGTTCTTTGAAGATCTGGGTGTTCCCACCGTTGTCGAACGGGGAGGACGTATATTCCCGGCGAGCGGGCAGGCGAGGGATGTGGTAGACGCGCTGACGGCATGGATGAGAAGGCAGGGCGTGACGGTGCGGAGGAAGATATCCGTGGATGGCCTGCTTATCAAGAGACAAAAGGTTTGCGGTGTGTGTGGTTTAACAGGAGAGATATACCCTGCTGACGCCGTTATTATCGCGACAGGGGGCGTATCTTATCCGGCCACCGGCTCAACCGGCGACGGATACAGTCTGGCCCGGTCGGCAGGACATTCAATAGTGTCCCCGCGGCCCGCGCTGATTCCCCTGGAGACTGAAGGCGCTGTGGCGCCGCGTCTGCAGGGCCTCAGCATGCGCAATGTAAACGTCAGTGTTCTGATTAACGGCAGAAAACAGGACGAGGCGTTTGGAGAAATGCTCTTCACACACTTCGGCCTTTCCGGGCCGGTCATTCTTTCTCTCAGCGGCAGGGTAACGGACGCTCTGGATATGGGCGGCAGGGTGACAATCTCCATTGATCTCAAACCTGCCCTCGATGAGCATAAGCTGGATGAAAGACTTCTGCGCGATCTTGACGCGCATGGAAAACGCAAGTTTCAGACGCTGCTCGAAGGACTGATGCCAGGCAAACTGATACCCGTCTGCATGGATCTTACCGGGATCCCCCCGGACAGGAGGGGCCATCAGATTACCGCAAGCGAGCGAAGGCGTCTGAGGGCATGGCTCAAGGATTTTCGCCTGGAGGTAACCGGTACACGTCCCATCTCCGAGGCCATCATCACCGCGGGCGGGATAAATACAGGAGAGATAGACCCGCGTACAATGGCATCACGTCTTGTCAGCGGACTCTATTTCGCGGGTGAGGTGATGGACATAGATGCTGATACCGGAGGCTATAATCTCCAGGCAGCGTTTTCCACTGGCTGGCTTGCGGGGAGATCGGTTAAATAGGTTAAATAGGGACAGCGCCCTATTTAATTTCGGTTTTCTTCCCTACCTGAAACTTTTTTTCTCTGATCTTCTCAACGATTCCTTCCACGTCTATCTTACTGTCTTCAAATTTTACAGTGACTGTTGATGTCGTGGAGTTCAGTTTGAAATCAAGAATTCCACCTGTCTTTTTCAGGATAGAACTTATCCTGGCCTTGCCTGCTCACCCCCAGCACCCGGAAACGTTCATGCGATACGTCTTTTCGGCGGCGATGGATGCCTGCGAATGGGCCATAAGCATTGTACATAGAAACATCGCGGCAATAATTTTTCTTGTGGTCATTTGTTAGAGGTCTTCCACTTTTTTTAGTATTTTCAGCTTCCCTCTGCCGATCATGTCTTCTCTTGCCCCCTCCAGCCATGACAGGAGGTATCTATCTTCCTTCAACCTGAGAAGGTAATCTTTTATGGAATCTTTCTTTGCCTCCCATTCTTTCTCATCCAACTTGCCCTCTTCTTTAAACTTTATCACAATATACTTTCCATTGACAAAGAATACCTTGTCAGGGCAGGGCTCTTTTTTCGATATCCTGATGAGGGCTTCTTCCAGCTCCTGAGAGTAGCCGATCTCAGGTATGTTGGGACCCGGCAGAAACAATCCGGTTTCCGACAATTTCAGACCTTTATCTCTGGAGAGTTTCGCCATATCCATTCCATTCTTCAGATTACTGAGTATTTCTTCGGCCTTTTTCCCGGATAACTTTATGGATTCACTCTCTGTATAATTCTTTTCAACCTTCTTAGCGACTTTCCTGAGTTCGGGTATATAAGAAGGTTTCAGCGATACAAGCTTGAATATATAGTATCCGCTGCTGTCGGAAAAGACGCGTCCCAGGTCGCCTTCTTCCAGATTGAATACATATTCACCCAGATCCTTAATACCGGCTAATTGACCGGTGAGTGGAACATCGCGGAAGAACTCTGATGTTTCCATAGGGAAACTCTTTTCCCTGGCATACTCCTCAAAGTTTTCTTCCTGGTAGATCGTATCGTGTGTTTTCCTTGCCTCTTCAAAGGCCGCGTCCATACCCTTTGTTGATTTCAATCTGGAGACAATTCTACTTTTTACTTTCGACAGGGGTTTTGTCTTTCCGTTGTCTTCGAACTCACTTTTGTTATAGTCGTAATATTCCTCTATCTCTTCGTCTGATATGTCTGCAGAGTTGGCGAAAGATTTTCCCTTGAAGACAATGTACTCGATCACTGCACTTTGAGGTATCCGGAACTCTTCACCATGTTCTTTAAGATACCTTTCAAGGATTTCTTCGGAGGGCCGCACCCTGGTCTTGAGATTATCAGTGGATATCTCTATGAAGTTTATATTGATCTTTCTGTTCTGCGTATTGTAGATATCCCGGACTTCTTTATCGGACACCTTTACCGACTCCTTGATAAGCCTTTCCAGCTTTCCTGCTTTTAGCGCTCTTCTCTGGGTGATCTCAAAATTCTCCGGGGTCATCCGCTGATACCGAAGGACTCGCTGGTATAGATTATCGTCGAAGACGCCATTTCTCTGGAAGGCCGGATAGGAAAAAATGGATGTCTTCAATTCGTCGTCGCTTACGCCCAGTTTCAGATCATCGGCTTTTGACAGAATGATCGCCCGGTTTATGAGATTGTCGAATACCTGTTGTTTTGGGTTCATTTTTTTCAGCAGATCGTCGGTAAGATTGTTGCCATATCGCTCACGATACAAGTCCATCAGGTCCTGATACTCATTTCTGAATTCCGCGTAAGCGATCCGTGATCCGTCGATCTCAGCGATGGTTTCAGTCGCCTGTCTTCCCCGCATGGATCCAAAGTAGAAGACAAAGACAACGATAATGATACCCAGCACGACCTTCATTAGCCAGTTTTTGGCATGTGTCCGCATTAATTGAAGCATATCTTAACCTTTCAATTTTGATGAATGGCATTAGTAGTATAGTGACCCCTAAAATGCAATGATTTTTTGTAACATTTCTCGGTTCACAGTTAACTGTTTACAGTTTTTTAATCTCTCCTGGTCAAATTTCCGGAAGCTTGCTTTGATAAAATGAAGTATCGCTGTCAGCCCCTGGCTAATATGTTTTGATCAACCGTGAACGATTCGATTTTTTTGAAGGGTGGCAGACTTTTTACAAATCCGTCAACGTTGGCGGCAGGACACATTTTTAATTGATTAGGTTGTTGAAATGCTGTATAGGTGGTAAACCAATCACAATGAATAAGGGGGGTTAAAAACTTGTTGTTTGATTATATTCTGGGTGCAATATCGAACGATCTGGCCATTGATCTGGGGACGGCGAATACCTTGGTTTACGTGAAGGGGAAGGGAATTGTCCTGGATGAGCCCTCGGTTGTCGCTGTGCACAGAGACTCAAGAGGAACAAAGAAGATCCTTGCCGTGGGAACGGATGCGAAGAGGATGCTGGGTAAGACACCTGGAAACATTGTAGCTATAAGGCCCATGAAAGACGGCGTGATAGCCGATTTTGAGATTACGGAAGCCATGTTACGTCACTTTATACTTCGGGTTCACAATAGAAGAACCTTTGTGCGTCCAAGGATCATAATATCCATCCCCTCGGGTATTACCCCGGTTGAGAGGAGGGCGGTCAAGGAAACTGCGGAGTCGGCCGGGGCGAGAGAGGTCTATCTTATCGAAGAACCTATGGCTGCCGCAATAGGCGCCGGCCTGCCCATAACGGAACCTGTGAGTTCCATGGTCGTTGATATAGGCGGAGGTACTACGGAGGTTGCGGTAATTTCGCTGGCAGGTGTTGTCTATTCAAAATCCGTCAGGGTTGCGGGAGACAGGATAGACAGCTCTATCGTACAGTATATAAAGAGAAAATACAGTCTCCTTATAGGTGAAAGAACAGGAGAAATGATCAAGACCACCATCGGGTGCGCGTATCCGGAAAACGAGTTGAAAACAGTGGACGTCAAGGGACGAGATCTTATATCTGGTATTCCCAAGATTGTTGAGATAACCTCTGAAGAAGTAATGGAAGCAATGGCGGAGCCGGTGAGTGTCATAATTAATGCCGTAAGAGACGCCCTCGAGAATGCTCCACCGGAGCTGGCAGGCGATATCGTCGACAGGGGTATAGTGCTGGCCGGAGGAGGCGCTCTCCTGAGAAATCTGGATGTACTCCTCAGGGAAGAAACCGGGCTGCCCATAACGATAGCAGATGATCCTCTCTCAGCAGTGGCCAGAGGTGCCGGCAAGGCCCTGGATGAGCTGGATATACTGAAAGAGGTAACTATCCAGCTATAGCCATCAACAACTCAGGATTGTCAGGATTCCCGCCTTCCCCGACAGGTCGGGATATTTTTCAGTCCTTCTTTTTTTCTGTTTCCCATTCGTGTCTGACAACCCCTTAGACATTTGGATTGCGGTTTTGCCGCCTTAGGATAAGAAATGACATCTCCTAAAAGATATTACACGATTATTGTAACTCTTGTCCTCGTAGTTGTTTCCCTTGCAATCTTTTCCATGAATTTTAAATCAGTTGGGAAAACAGGCTTTTTTAAAAAGGTCGTATTGGAGATGGCTGCGCCTCTGGATTATGCAGTCGATTTGGTGTTCAGCTCCATTGGTGGGGCATGGAAAAGATATGTTATGCTGGTGGGACTGGAGAGAGAAAACAGGGGACTGAATGCAAGAGTTACATCTTTGACAAAAGAGGTAAATAATTATCGTGAAATGTCCCTCGAATATGTAAGGCTGAAAAAGCTCATGGGCATAAAGAGTGATATGGGATTTCCGACGGTTGTCGCCAGAGTAGTGGGAAGAAACAGGCTCTCTGTGTTCAGAACGGTGTTGATCGATAAGGGGACTGCTGACGGGATAGCTCCCGGTCTTCCTGTGATAACTGCAGAAGGTGTAGCCGGTAAAGTAATAGAGACTTCGTGGAATGTATCAAAAGTCCTTCTCCTTGTGGATTATAACAGCAATATAGATGCACTTATCCAGAGGAACAGATGCCGGGGAGTGCTCAGGGGTTGCGGCAGGTCCGAGTGTGAGCTGAAATACGTTCAGAGATCCGAAGATGTAAGGGCCGGAGATGTAGTAATATCTTCCGGTCTTGCCGGGGTTTTCTCCAAGGGACTGGTTCTCGGAAAGGTTGTCGCAGTTGATAAGAAAGAGGCCGGCTTATTCCAGAAAATCGGAGTATGCCCTGCGCTCGATATTACCAGGTTGGAAGATGTTCTGGTTATATTGAAGAAAACAGGAGACGACAGATGATATATTATCTTCTGCTGCCGGTTTTTTCACTGCTCTTGCTTACGGTTCAGATAAACATTCTCGACATACTTTTCTCAGGGAAGGCGGGGCTGGAAATATCATTGATACTGGTTATATATGCGGGTTTCTACCTGAGTGCTATAAGGGGCGGAATATTGTCTTTTGTCCTCGGATTTTTCCTGGATTCTATTACAGGTGTTGTGCCGGGTTTTTTTGTGCTTAGTTATCTGCTGATATTTTTGATCTCTAAAGCGGTTTCACTCAAGGTATATGCCGGGGGAATGATTTTCACCATTGGTTTCACGTTTATATGTGCCCTCTTCGGTAAGCTTTTGATAATCTTGATGTATGAGGTCCTGTACGGTATCAACGTGTTTTATGATATATTGAATATTTCGTTTCTCCAGGCTGTAGCTGCCGGCGTATTCGCGCCTGCCTTCTTTGTCCTGTTTCATCGTCTTGAGGTTTTATTGAATGTTTGGGAAGCAAGATCGCCTGACCGGCTATGATCCTGTAAAATTCAGGAAAAAAATTCAAGTGATTATATGGCTGGTATCTCTTGCCTTTTTTCTCCTGATTACCAGGCTGTGGTATCTTCAGGTTGTCAAGGGAGATAATCTGAGCCAGCGGTCCGAGAACAACCGAATCCGCATCCAGGAGATAAAACCCCTCAGGGGATTGATCATGGACACCCGCGGGAATATCCTGGTGGACAATCAATCCTCTTTTGATATATCCATAATTCCTGAGGCCGCAAAAGATATAAAAGATGTTATGAACAAATTAACGAATCTTTGCGATCCGGGCAAGGGCGCAATATCATGCAAAAAGGCCTCTTTTAAATCCGGAAGACCTTTTGCTCCTGTCAGAATCTGCAAGAATATAGACAGAGATCAACTGGCCGTGGTGGAAACCAATTCCCTGGATCTGCCCGGGGTGGTTGTCGATGTTGTCCCTGTAAGGGAATATATATATGGAGAGATGATGGCTCACATCCTTGGTTATGTTGGAAATATAAGCAGTTCTGAACTGGGTAAGAATGTTTACTCCGGTTACAGGTCAAATGACATAGTCGGAAAGTACGGGATTGAGAAATCGCTGGATGGATATCTCAAGGGTAAGAGCGGCGGGGAACAGGTGGAGGTGGATGTCGCCGGGAGAAGGCTGAACGTATTGGGAGAAATCAAGCCTGTTCCCGGTTATAATGTTGTCCTCAACATTGATGCCGATCTTCAGAAAATTTGCTGGGATGCCTTTCAAGAAAAGGCTGGAGCGGCGATCGTTATGGACCCGTGTACCGGCTACATTATGGCAATGATAAGCAGACCGTCTTTTGACTCGAACCTGTTTAACCGCGGGATATCCGGGGACAGGTGGAAGAAACTGACGACGAATCCTCTGTGTCCTCTGCAGAGCAGGGCTGTTTCAGGGCAGTATCCTCCCGGTTCCACTTATAAAGTGGTTGTCGCGGCCGCAGCTCTTGAGGAAGGTTTAATAACAGAAAATACCGAAATATTCTGTAACGGCACATACCGGATAGGGGACAGGACTTTCAGGTGCTGGAAAAAGAAAGGTCATGGCACGATGAACCTGCATCGCGCCATAGTGGAATCGTGTGATGTCTATTTTTACCATTTGGGAGAGATGCTTGGTGTCGATAAATTGGCGGAGTATGCCGGAAAATTTGGTTTAGGATATAAAACCGGCATATCTCTTCCGGGAGAAAAAATGGGCCTGGTTCCTACAAGGCAATGGAAGCTGAGGAAATATGGAGAATCCTGGCAGAAGGGTGAAACCACCTCCTTGTCCATAGGTCAGGGATTTTCTCTTGTTACGCCCCTGCAGTTGCTTAGAGTGTATTGCACAATAGCCAACGGAGGGATTCTCTATAAACCGCGACTGGTAAAGGGGATTGAAACGATGGATGGACGGGTAGTCAGGAAATTTCCTCCTGAAAAGGAGATAATAATTCCCATTAGCAGGAAAAATATCGATATATTGAGATATGCCCTGTGGGGAGCGGTTAATGAACCCCATGGCACAGGTTGGGCCTTGAAGAGAAAGGAAAAGGATGTTTGTGGAAAAACGGGTACAGCACAGGTTATTGGAATGCCTCAGGATGAGGAAAAACCTGATGTGAAAGAAGTTCCATATAAGCACAAAGACCATGCCCTGTTTGTCTGTTTTGCACCATACAAAGATCCCTCAATAGCGATTCTGGTTATTGTAGAACATGGGGGCCATGGCGGGTCCGTTGCGGCTCCCATTGCGCGCAGGATTGTTGATGGATATTTTAATCTTGAGCGGAAAAGGAAAAAATGTGAAGATTGATCGCAGATTGTTTGCCAATTTTGACTGGGTTCTTTTGGGACTGGTGCTTCTGATAAGCGGCATAGGGATTTTGAATCTTTATAGCGCAGGTTATAACCTGCGCGTAACTGAAGAACATCTTTACACAAAACAGATGTCTTGGATATTGCTGGGGCTCATTATGATGGTTATAGCCTTCAGTGTGGACTATCATATTATCATAAGGCACGCCTATCTTATTTATGTGGTTTCGGTCTTGCTTCTTTTTCTGGTTTCTTTCTACGGGAATATTGTCCACGGTTCGCAGAGATGGTTGGTCATATGGGGATTTTCCTTTCAGCCGTCGGAATTGATGAAACTGGCAATTATCATTGTCCTGGTAAGATACTTCGATGACAATATGGAGAAAGGTTATTATCCTGCTAATCTTGTGATCCTTCTGACAATTGTAGGAATACCTTTCTTTATGATAGTAAGACAACCGGATCTGGGTACTGCAATGTTTCTGATGGTTCTGTTTCTTTCCATGGCGGTTTTTGCTGGGATTGGCAGGAAGGTTCTTATACGTCTTGGTCTGGGCGGTATGATATTTGCTCCGCTGTGCTGGTTTTTTCTGAAGGATTATCAGAAAGAAAGGATACTTACATTTCTGAACCCTGAGCGGGATCCCCTCGGAGCGGGTTATCATATCATACAATCCATAATCGCCGTTGGTTCCGGTGGTGTTTGGGGGAAGGGAATTCTGAAGGGAACCCAGACGCAGCTTAGATTTTTGCCTGAACAACAGACGGACTTTGCCTTCTCCGTTTTTGCCGAGGAATGGGGCTTTGTAGGAGTATTTGTCCTGATGTTTATATTTCTTGTGTTGGTATTGTGGGGTTTAAAGATCGCGCGATATTCCAGAGACTTGACCGGGGCATTGACGGCCTTTGGAGTGACAATGTTTGTCTTCTGGGGTATATTTATAAATATTGGTATGGTTATCGGCATATTCCCTGTTGTGGGAATACCGCTCCCCTTTTTCAGTTATGGTGGGTCTTCGATGATTGTTCTGATGACAGGAGTGGGTCTGTTGATGAATGTGAGCATGAGGAGGTTTATCCTTCAACCATGATGGCTTTAATAGTCCCGCTGGTATCCCTTCGGAGAGGGACAAAGAGAGGAGATCTTGAATGACGAACAGGAGAAAAGACAAAGATGAGGAGATAAAGGCTTTCCTGGGTAAGGGTGCGGAGTTCGATGGAAAACTTGTCCTGAATGGTCTGGTGAGAATCGATGGTGAATTCAAGGGTGAAGCGTTGGGTAACGGGACATTAATTATAGGAGAAGGTGCCTGTGTCGAAGCGGATATTGCAGTTAACAGTGTATTCATTTCCGGTGAAGTGAGGGGTAATCTCGATATCAGGGAAAGGACGGAGATTTCATCTACAGGCAGACTCTTGGGCAATGTGAAGACGGCGGTTCTTGAGGTAAAAGAGGGCGCTGTAATCGATGGTACATGCCAGATGTCGGGCAACGATAAAAGTGAATATACGGCAGCTGAAATGGATGAATAAAGCGGAGCTTCCAGGTAACCTAACAGGCTGATATGGGCATCCTCAGCTGATCGGCAGCAGCAAAGGAAAAATCCGGAATATATAACATGACCGCCGGTCAGAAAAAGCTTGACAAGGTCGGGGAGTTTGTGGTTAGTACTTCCCGATTTTCGGCAGGAACCTCAATAAAGGTTTCCCAAAGTTGGTTTTAATCTTCAAATATTTTTCACATAAATACTTAGCTCAAGGAGTGGCGTACAGTAATGGTAGAGCTGAATAGTACAGTCTGGATCCAAATGGCCAATTTCCTCTTGTTAATTTTTATACTCAATTTTCTCCTTTACAAGCCTGTTTTAAAGATCATCGAAAAAAGGAATAAAAAGATTGAAAAGTCGAATGAAGAGGTAATGTCTCTTAATGAAACTGTTGAGCGTAACATAGCGGAATACGAGGAGAAAATACGCCAGGCAAAGGCAGATGCTGCTGCTCAGAGAGATGAGATCAAGGAAGAGGGGACGGAGCAGGGGAAAATGATAACCGGGAAAGTAAGGGATGAGATCTCGAAAAAGATAGGAGACTTTAAGGCTGATATGGAGAAAGAAGTGGACGAAGCCAGGGGTGCTCTACGGGATCAAACCCGAAAGATAGCTGGGGATATTTCTGAAAAGGTATTGGGAAGGGGTATATAGATGAAACGCCTTTTAGTTGTATTGGGTTTGGCCTTGGCATTGATGCTCTCACCTGCCATCCTTGCCGCTGCGGATAGCGGTCAGAGTGGTGAAAATGGTCTGCAAAGTGAAAAAACCCTGCAGAGCATTGGGGCGAAGGAGGGCGTAGAGATAGAAGCCGAAGATATCGCCATGCAAGATATTGCCGAAGAGGAACACCATGGAGAGGATCATGGCAGGGCAAAACTTATCAATTTTGCCTGGAGATTTCTTAATTTTATTGTGTTGTTTGCAATTCTTTACAAACTTTCAGCCAAGGCTATCCGGAATTTTTTTGCCGGTGGTCGCGCGTCCATCAAGGCTTCGCTGGAAGAAGCAGTAGCGGCAAAAGAGGAAGCTGAGAAAAGACTCGTGGAGCATTCTGACAGGTTGGATAAGGCCACGGCGGAGATACAGGGGATTGCCGATATGATAAAGGCACAGGGGGTTGCCGAGAAAGAGAAGATTATCGAAGAGGCGAAAAAAACCGCCGAGAAAATAAAGGAAGATTCAAAGGCCAGGATGGATCAGGAATTTAAAGAGGCCCTTAATCAACTCAGGGCAGAGGCCGCAGGGCTTTCCATTAAGATGGCTGAGGAAATTTTAAAGAAGAACATCAGGGAAGAAGATCACGAGAATATGGTCAACGATTTCTTGGATAGGATGGTGAACCTAAATTGATTGGGAGCAATATTGCAAAGAGATATGCCAGGGCGTTGTTTGATATAGCGCAAAAGGAAGATAAAATAGAGATCATCTATGGTGAGCTCAAGGGATTCTCTTCCATATTAAAGGAAAATAGAGAGTTGGCGGATTTTTTTGCCAATCCGGTATTCGAAGATTCTGATAAATTGGCCGTTATAGGAAATATTATTGATAAGATTGGCATGTCGACAACTACCTCGAATTTTCTAATGCTGCTGGTGGATAAGAGGAGGACCGATATCCTTGAGCAGATCGAAGAGTGTTATAGAAAATATATGGACAATATTTTGAATAAGGTGAGAGTTAACATAAAAACGGCATTTCCACTGTCAAGTAAACTGGCCACAAGGATCAAAAAACAGATGGAAGGTCTGACTAAAAAGAATATTGAGATAGTTGTTGATGAAGATCCATCATTGTTGGGTGGTGTTGTTATAGGTGTCGGCGATACCCGTTACGATGGCAGTGTTAAAGCTCAGCTAAACGACATAAGCGGACTCATAAAGGAGGAGATGTAGAGGATGGATGCAATCAGGGCAGAGGAAATAACGCAGGTAATTTCCAAACAGATAAAAGATTATGAGAAAAAACTGGATGTAAGTGAAACAGGCATCGTTTTGTCGGTGGGTGATGGTATCGCCAGAGTCTATGGTGTGGAAAATGCCATGGCCATGGAACTTCTTGAGTTTCCCGGCGGTATACTGGGAATGGTGCTCAACCTTGAAAGAGACAATGTAGGTGTCGCTATTTTGGGCGACGATATACATATCAAAGAGGGTGATGTGGTAAAGAGAACAGGCAAGATCGCCCAGGTTCCTGTTGGAGAGGCCGTTCTCGGACGCGTTATTGATGCCACCGGAGAGCCTATGGATGGGAAAGGTCCGATAGAGACAGACACTTACAGCAGGATAGAAATGGTTGCTCCCGGTGTTATCGATAGGCAGCCAGTTAACCAGCCGGTCTACACGGGGTTGAAGTCTATCGATGCCATGACGCCTGTTGGAAGGGGACAGAGGGAACTCATCATTGGGGACCGCCAGATAGGCAAGACGGCAATATGTATAGATGCAATTATCAGGCAGAAGGATACCGGAATCAAATGCATATATGTTGCCATAGGACAGAAGAAGTCAACGGTGGCGCAGGTAGTCGAGGTGTTGAGAAAGTTTGATGCCATGAGCTATACCTGTGTTGTTGCAGCATGTGCCAGCGATCCGGGAACACTCCAGTATATAGCCGCGTTCGCGGGATGCAGCATCGGTGAGTATTTCAGGGACAGGGGTCAGGATGCCCTGATCATGTATGATGACCTCTCCAAACAGGCGGTGGCCTACCGGCAGATATCGCTTCTTCTGAGGAGACCTCCCGGACGTGAGGCATATCCCGGAGATATCTTTTACAATCATTCAAGACTTCTGGAACGAGCCGCCAGAGTGAATGAGGAACTCGGTGGTGGTTCTCTTACGGCACTTCCTATTATCGAGACCCAGGCTGGGGACGTCTCCGCATTTATCCCCACGAATGTTATTTCCATTACGGACGGTCAGGTTTACCTCGAACCGGATCTGTTCTTCTCGGGCGTGAGACCCGCTATCAACGTCGGTCTGTCCGTTTCAAGGGTTGGAGGCGCGGCGCAGGTGAAGGCCATGAAACAGGTTGCCGGCACCCTGAAGCTCGACCTGGCCCAGTATCGGGAACTCGCATCCTTCTCGCAGTTCGGGAGCGATCTCGACAAGGCAACCCAGGCGCAGTTGGACAGAGGGATCAGACTTGTCGAAATCCTGAAGCAGCCCCAGTATCAGCCGATGTCCCTGTCTCAGGAAGTGGTGATATTGTACGCGGGCGTCAGGGGATTTGTGGATAAATATCCTTTGGAAAGCATCAAGAATTATGAGAAGGAACTCATGAGCTTTGTGGACAGCAAACATCAGGATGTAATGAAGGAGATAGACGAGAAGCAGGAGCTGAGTCCTGATCTGGACAACAGGATAAAGGGCATGTTGACGGAGTTTGATTCGGTATTTGCCTCCGAGTAGAGAAACAGACATCTGGGTACCGCTGTATAATCCGGAGGTGGTACAGGGGAGTGGTTGTTAATGGGCGCATCGTTAAAAGACATTAAGAGACAATCTGTAGGCGTAGATAAGACCAGACAGATTACCAGGGCTATGAATATGGTAGCAGCGTCGAAGTTGAAGGCGGCGCAGCTGAAGATGGAGAATTTCAGGTCTTACGCGGATAAGATTATGGATGTATTCGACAGTCTGGCCGGGAGAGTGACATCGACCGCGAACCCCCTGCTTGCCGTGCGTGAGCCACACAAAGTCAGGGTAATCATGATAACATCGGACAGAGGACTCTGCGGCGGATTTAATCAGAATATAATAAAGGAAGTAGGAAGATTCACAAAGGAAAGGACGGCTGAAGGCAAGGAAGTGTCGTTGATCGTCGTCGGTAAGAAGGGAAGGGATTCTTTCAGGAAAAAGGGGAATATAGTTGGTGAGCATATAGATGAGCTGGGCACTTTTGATATAAGTCTCGCTGCAGATATTGCGGGGGAGGCGGTGCCGCCATTTGTCGCTGAAGAATATGACGAGCTCTATCTCTGCTACAATAAATTCCGGAACGTTGCTTCGCAGAAGCCTGTCATGATTAGATTGCTGCCCGCATCTTCAGTTGGTTCAGATGAGGTAGAATCCGAATCTACTGTTGATTACATCTACGAACCTTCCGAGGAAGAACTTCTGGCCCATATTATCCCCCTGTATTTGAGAGTGCTTATCTACAGGGGCTTGCTGGAGACATCAGCCGGTGAGCATGGCGCCAGGATGGTTGCCATGGATAATGCTACGACCAATTGTGAAGAGATGATACAGAGCCTGACCCAGCAGTTCAACAGGGCGCGGCAGGCGGCCATTACCGCTGAGCTTATGGATATTGTAGGTGGTACGGAGGCGTTGACGGCAAAAGGGTAGCTGCTCATAAAAGGATAGACACTATTTAAGGAGATGGGAATGAATACAGGAAAGATTGTACAGGTAATTGGTCCCGTAATCGATGTGGAGTTTGAAGAGGGAAACCTTCCCAACATCATGAATGCTCTTGTGATTACGAACCCGACCATCAACGATGAAGAGGATAATCTTGTTGTGGAAGTTGCCCAGCATCTTGGTGACAACGTGGTCCGATGTATCGCCATGGAGATAACGGATGGTCTTGTAAGGGGGATGGTTGCCAGGAATACTGGTGCTCCCATTACAGTGCCTGTCGGAAAGGCCTGTCTCGGAAGGATACTCAATGTTATCGGGAAACCGGTTGACGGCCTGGGGCCAGTAAAGTCCGATAAAACCATGCCGATCCACAGGGATTCACCCTCATTTCTGGAACAGGATACATCGGTGCATGTTCTCGAAACCGGCGTGAAGGTTATAGACCTTC
>Ga0208648_1000588_pt1 | contig 35331 bp, 29 predicted proteins | sample AntAceMetag02UKL_FD_184772 | JGI IMG/M metagenome (GOLD analysis project Ga0208648, IMG submission 184772) | Saline lake microbial communities from Ace Lake, Antarctica - Antarctic Ace Lake Metagenome 02UKL (SPAdes) (version 2) | ecosystem: Environmental > Aquatic > Non-marine Saline and...
TTTAATGCCTTCCGGTCGCTCCTTGGGATGGCCGGGGGCACGACCGCGCCGACCAGGGCGGGGTTATATTCGGGAGAATGGCAGCATCCTACATGTTGTGGGTATGGGCGTTAAGCGGATAGGCACGGAATGTTCCTACCCTTTTTCCTCGAACTGAAAGCCGCAAAGCTTCCGGTCTCGTTGCGCGAATATCTGACCCTGCTGGAAGGCATGGACGCGCAATTGGTCAATTATGATGTGGAGGGTTTCTACTATCTGGCCAGAGCGGCGCTGATCAAGGATGAGCGCTATATCGACCGGTTCGACCAGGTCTTTTCCCATGCCTTTCGCGGCGTCGAGGCGGTCTCCGGCGAGGCGGGTGCCGAGGTCACCGAATTGCCCGAGGAATGGCTGAAAAGGCTGGCGGAAAAACATCTGAGCGAGGAAGAAAAGAAGCTGATTGAAAGCCTTGGCGGCTTCGACAAGCTGATGGAGACGCTGAAAAAGCGGCTTGAAGAACAAAAGGGCAGGCATCAGGGCGGCAGCAAATGGATCGGCACGGCCGGGACTTCGCCCTTTGGCGCCTATGGCTACAATCCCGAGGGCATCCGCATTGGCCAGGATGAAAGCCGCCATCGCCGGGCCGTGAAGGTCTGGGACAAACGCGAATTCCGCAATTTTGACGATTCCGTCGAACTGGGCACCCGCAATATCAAGGTGGCGCTGAAACGGCTGCGGCGCTGGATCCGTTCGGGCGCTGACGAGGAATTTGACCTGTCGGGCACCATTCGCTCGACCGCCGAACACGGCTATCTCGACGTTCAGACCCGGCCCGAAAGACGCAATGCGCTGAAGCTTTTGATGTTCTTCGATGTCGGCGGTTCCATGGATGATCACATCAAGGTGGTCGAGGAATTGTTTTCCGCCGCGCGGATGGAATTCAAGCAGCTTGAATATTATTATTTCCACAATTGCCTCTATGAGGGCGTCTGGAAGGACAATAGCCGGCGACGCAGCGAGGTCCTGTCGACCTATGATGTGTTGCGCACCTATGGCTCCGATTACCGGGTGATCTTCGTCGGCGATGCCTCGATGAGCCCCTATGAGATCGTCTATCCGGGCGGCGCCGTCGAACATTGGAACGAGGAAGCCGGTCAGGTCTGGCTGGGCCGCGTGCTGGATCATTTTTCCAGGGCCGTGTGGATCAATCCGACGCAGGAAAAGAACTGGGGCTACACCCATTCCATCGGCCTGATCAAGCAGATCTTTGCTGACCGGATGTTCCCCTTGACGCTGTCCGGGCTGGATGCGGCGACAAGGGAATTATCCCGCTGATGGTGATTGTTGTTCGGCGCGGCCGGTTTGAATGGCGCGCGGTCTGCATTAGAGCATGTCTGCAAGAAAACGGGGGTGTTGCATGAAGGTGACCAAGGAATTGTTCGGCAGGACATCGCAGGGCACGGATGTCCACCGCGTCAAGCTGACAGGCGGCGGTTTGACGGCGCATGTGATGAGTTGGGGCGCGGCCCTTCAGGATCTGCGGATGGATGGTTTCCAGGCGCCCCTGGTTCTGGGCTTTGCGGAATTTGACCCCTATTTGGCCCATTCACCCTATTTCGGCGCAACGCCCGGACGGTATGCCAATCGCATTGCCGGTGGCCGCTTTGAACTGGACGGCGCAACCTACCAGCTCGATCGCAACGAAAAGGGCAAGCACCACCTGCATGGCGGGTCTGATGGCTTCGCCAGCCAGGTCTGGCAGATCGCCGATCTCGGCACAGACTTCGTGCGCTTCGAGCTCGATGATCCGGACGGGCATATGGGCTATCCGGGACGCTGCAGGGCAGCCTGCACCTATCGCTTGAAACCGGACGGCGTTCTGAGTCTTGTCCATGAGGCCGAGACCGACAAGCCGACCCTGTGCAACATGGCCCACCACAGCTATTTCAACCTGGATGGCGATGAGGACATCCTTTATCATGACATCTTTGTGGCGGCTGATCATTACCTGCCGGTTGATGCGGAATTGATCCCGACCGGCGAGGTGCGACCTGTTAGAGGAACGGACTTCGAATTCAGCGAAATGCGCCCCATGGTTGCGCAATCGCCGATGGGCTATGACCACAATTTCTGTCTGTCTGACCGGCGGGTGGAAAAACGGCCTGTGGCGCTGGTGCGCAGCCCGCGTTCCGGCGTGACCATGGATGTGTGGACGGGCGAACCGGGCCTGCAGTTCTACACCGGGGGCAGCATTGCCGTGCCCGTGCCGGGACTGATGGGGCAGCCCTATGGTGCCCATGCGGGTTTCTGTCTTGAAAGTCAGGTCTGGCCGGATTCCCCCAACCACAGCCATTTTCCAAGCGCGGTCCTGCGGCCCGGCGAGACGCTTGTGCAGGAAACGGATTATGTCTTTTCGCGCACCTAGAGGGTTTTGGGCGCGCAGGTCGGGGACGGTTTGATGTCGTGGTCCAAAAAGGGCGACGATCCGGCTATTGCTAGCTGTCCTTGTTCTTGTCTGGGCGCGGATTGGTGATCGCCTCGCGCGGCAGACCGTGCTGTTTGGAAGGGCCGGTATGATCGAGGTCGAGCGGACCTGTCAGTTCGCCGAGTGCGATCAATATGTCTCTCAACAAACCGGTCTCTTCTCCCGGCATGCCTTCTTCAAGCGCGACCGCTTCCTCGGATGCGTTATATTCCCAACGACGCAGAACCTCGATCTTCTGATCGACTGTCAGCGCGGGTGAACTGATCACCGCCTCGGGTGTCTCAAAAGCCGTCTCGGGCGCCATCATGGCACGTTCGAATAATTCATTCATTGGACAATGCGCCTTTTCCTGACTGCGAGACCTCACAAGACGTGCTGGCGGCTTCCCTTGTGCCCTGCCTGCGCCCCTACGTGTATATCCTCTGACATTTAGCGGTTTTAGGTGGCCAAAATTTGATCGCTGTCAAACAACAAACGAAAAGATGGGAATGCTGCCGCGCAGATCATGGCAGATGCAGTGCGGCCCTGATTGCGCTAACCTGTCGATTCGTGCCCCGCACTGGACCAGACATTCGGCAATACGTTCGACAGAGGCCCGAAGGGGGCTTGCGGATGCTTGCGTGCAGGCGCTGGGAGCACTTCAGAAATTATCGGAGGGGTAAATGCATATCGGACTTATCGGCGGAATCGGGGTTGCAGCCAGCGTCGTCTATTACCAGCGTCTTGTCGCGGCGATGGAGGCGAAGGGCGCACCCCTGCGCATGACCCTGTCGCATGGGGACATACAGACGCTGATTGCCAACAATCTTGCCGACCTGCGCCAGCCGCAGGCCGAGATTTTCGCGCAACAGGTGGGCGAACTCAAGGCTGCCGGGGCGCAGGTGGCGGCGCTGACATCGCTTGGCGCGCATTATTGTTTCGAGGAGCTTGAGGCCCTGTCGCCGCTGCCACTGGTGTCCGGCGTTGCCCCGCTCGACAGCTATTTCGTCAGCCAGGGCCTGCGGCGCGTCGGTCTTCTGGGAACGCGCGTGGTCATGCGCACCCGCCTTTACGGCCAGCTTGCCCGAACGCAAGCCGTCGTGTTGGACGATGACATCGAGGCGCTCGCGCAGAGCTATCTGGAGGTCGCCGTTGCCGGCCATTGCACCCCTTCCCAACGCCAGAAGCTTCTGGACGCCGGTCGGCGGATGGTGGAGGAGCAAGGCGCCGAAGCCATTGTCCTTGCCGGCACCGACCTGAATCTGGCGTTCGACGGGCAGGATCCTGGCTACAGGGTGATCGATGCGCTGGACGTGCACGTCGATGTGCTGGCGCGCCTGGCGGCGGGAGAAACGAGTCTCGCGGAGGTGAGCGGCAAGGGTTGAGATTGGGGTTTGAGACAGAGGAGCAAGCCCAACTTATTGATCGCTACAGCACAGGGATATCAGGTTGAACTGAAGTGGTCCGGCATTTCCGGACAGGTTTGCGGCTTGGCCAGGATGCACCCGCGTTCAGCCGCTCTATGCATCGGCTTGATGCTTCAGCCAATTGACAGTCGCTGGTCCGGGTTCGGCTTTGCTTCCCTGACAACATGCATGCCCTGCGAGCGGTCGATCTTCAGGGGTTGAGTTCAAGTCTGGACCACGGGACATTGTGTCATCTGGAGGAATGAAATCCGGATGAACTGGTCGGCCAGGATTAAAACCCGTCAAGTGCATATGGGCTGAAGCTCATGTGCCATGTATCAGTCGATGGAACTTTTTGTTGAGTTGCCCCGCATCTTCTCTGATGAGTTCCATGAGAGACTGGGCGGATGAGGACTGTCGTCTTTCCGGCAAATAGGCCAGATGGACCTCAAAGTCCTCCGCAGCCTCGAATGGTCGCCAAACCATTGTTTCATCCTCCATCTCCAGAGCGGACATCAGGTCTATGAGCGCATATCCCCGGCAGGTCTTGGCGATCTGCGCAGCGGTCTGCGTCACATAGGTTTCAATCAGGTTTTTTGGTTTGATCTGATCCTGTTTCTCGAAAATTCGTTCCAGGCTGGCGGTCCAGGTGTCAAAGGATCGCAGTTGAACGACAGTCTTTCCATCCAGATCGCGCAGTCTCAGAATATCTTTCGCGGCCAGGTCGCTTTCCTTTGGAAAAAGGCAGACCAGCGGAATACGCATCAGTTCCTCGATCTTGAGTTGCGGATATCCACGGAATGCGAAGGCGACTGCGAAATCGAGCCGGTCAGCTGCAACCCATTCGAGGATCTGCCGTGAACTGCGCACCGGCATTGTCAGAGAGACGGTCTGGTGATCGCGCAGAAATTTCGCCACAATGTTGGGCATCCATCCGTAAGAAGCCATCGGCATGGATCCGAAATGCACCTGACCACGAAAGTCGTTTCGCAGACCTTCGACAAACCGCTCGAGGTGATCGACACCCATATAGACGCGGGAAATCTCCGAGAAGAATGCCTCGGCAACGCGGGTTGGAATGAGCCGATTTTTCTTACGCTCAAAAAGTGTCAGACCAGTGGCTCGTTCCAGCGCTCCAAGGTGCTCGCTTATTGTCGGTTGGGAGAGATTGAGTCTTTGAGAGGCGGCGGTTGTCGTGCGGCATTCGATCACCGCTCGGAAGATTTCAATCTGTCGCACGTTCAGACTATTTTTCATGCCCCCTCCTGCTATAGGTTTATTTGAATCTACAATGCAACAAAACAGTTTGTTCCGATAGTGAGGAAGTGTGTAGGATTCAATCCCATACGAGTTTGCAATGGGAGTAGGTCATGAAAATCTTCAAAAATGTGTTTTACACGCTGGTGGCAGCGGCTGTTACGGCCGTTGGGTTTGCCGGGGCTGCAATGGCTCAGGAGCGATGGGATATGCCGGTGTCCTATCCGGCTAAGCTGTATGTCATCCAGAACTACATCGATTTCGCGGAACGGGTTACCGAGCGCGCAGCCGGCAAGTTCGAGATCGTCGTTCATCCGGCGGGTACCCTGTTCAAAGGAGATGAAATTATTCGTGCCGTGCGTTCGGGGCAGGTGCCGATCGGTGCACGCGGACTGGCGCTTCATGCCAATGACGAACCCATGTGGGGGATGGAGCAAATTCCCTTTTTGGTCACGTCGATCGACGAAGCGCGGGCATTCTACGATACGACCCGTCCCATTCTTGATGAGACCATGGCGAAACGCGGCCTGACGATCCTTTATACGACGCTTTGGCCGCCGCAGGGCATGTTTACAAAAGGCGCTATCAGCGGACCGGAGGATCTGAAGGGGTTCAAGATGCGCACATTCGATGCGACGTCGTCCGAGATTGCACAGATGGCGGGCATGACGCCGACGAAACTGGAGTTGACGGAGTTGCCGCAGGCATTGTCAACCGGTGTCGTGGAAGGCACGTTCGGTTCCGGATCTGCGGGTATTTCCGCCAAGCTCTGGGACTATCTGGATCATTATTACACGCTGAATACGGCGATCCCGAAGAGTTTTGTCTTTGTGAATACCGAAGCCTGGAACGCGCTGGATGAAGGCATTCAGAAGATCATTCTGGAAGAAGCCGCTGCTGCCGAGCACCGGGCCTGGAGTGCCATGCAGGAACAAACTGACGGGCACACGAAAACGCTGACCGAAAACGGCATGATTGTGGAAGAACCATCTGACGCGCTGAAGGCGCACTTCAAACAAATCGGCGAAGTCATGACCGAAAAATGGGTCAAGGAAAATGGTGACGCCGGTCGCGCCATGTATGACGCATACAAGAACCGGTAATTTGCGCAAACATCGTTTCATGGGCGTGAGAGCGCCCATGAAACAGCCGGTCACTGCAGAAAATGTACCGAGGTAGCGGGTCGATCCCGCCGGGAAGCCCCAGGGGATGCGCGATGCTGGAAAAGATCGATACCGGTTTAAACACGATTTACCGCCTCTGCGGCTATCTGTCAGCCCTGTGTCTGGCCCTCATCTGCCCCATGGTTCTGGCCAATATCATCGGCCGATGGATGGGCGTTTTTGTACCCGGCACGAATGAGATCGGCGGCTACCTGATGGCGTCAGCCGGCACGCTAGGCCTTGCTTATACATTCGGTTTGAACGGGCATATCCGTGTATCCATGTTGGTCGACCGGTTGGGGCCCTCTTTGCGAAAACCCGTGGAAATTTTGAGCTTGGTGGTCGCAATTGCATTGGTTGGGTTTCTGTCCAGGAATCTGATCGACATGGTCCTTCTGAGCTACGACTACCAGGACCGAAGCTCGGGAACCGACAACATGCTGATCTGGATCCCGCAGATTCCCATGGTCTTGGGCTTCGTGGTGTTTTCCATCTCGATAATTCATGTGATCGTCGCAAGTCTTTTCGCTGGTCGAACCGTGTTTGTGCAGCGGGATACGATTTGATGACCGAGTTGTTCCCCGTCATCGCAATCATCCTGATCCTTTTCGTCTTTCTGGGCTTTGGCGTGTGGATCGGCATTGCCCTTTTGGGAACCGGCGTGGCTACGGTTCTTCTCTACAGCGACATGAATTTCGGGCCTGCGATGGCGACAACGGTTTGGTCAAGCCTCTCGTCCTGGAGTTTGACATCACTGCCTCTGTTCATCTGGATGGGCGAGATCCTGTTTCGAAGCAACCTGTCCGTCAGCCTGTTTGAAGGCCTGTCGCCCATCTTGCGCCGTTTGCCGGGCGGACTTCTGCACGTGAATATTGCCGGCTGTTCCGCTTTCGCAGCGATCTCGGGATCCAGCGCGGCCACTCTGGCCACCGTTGGCAAGATGACCATTCCGCAACTGAAGGCGCATGGGTATCCCGAATCGCTGTCGCTTGGCACGCTGGCCGGTGCAAGTACACTGGGGCTTTTGATCCCGCCGTCGATCAATATGATCGTTTATGGCGTCGTCGTGGATGAATCGATTGGTCGGCTGTTCATCGCTGGTGTCATTCCGGGGCTTGTTCTGTCACTGCTGTTTGCAGGCTATGTCTTTGCCTGGGGCATGTTATCGCAACAGGGACGGGCAATGCGCGAGCAGTCCGTGTCAATGCGGGAAATCGGCTACGGCATCATCAAGATCATGCCGGTTGTGCTCTTGATAGGTGGCATTACCGGCAGCATTTTCTTCGGCTTTGCCGTTCCAACGGAAGCGGCTGCTCTGGGTGTGGTCGGAGCGCTGGTCGTTTCGGCATTTCAAAAGACGCTGACGAAAGACACCTTCATCAAGTCCCTGCTGGGTGCCGTGGCCACCACCTCTATGGTGATGTTGCTTCTGGTGGGCAGCTCGTTTTTGAACTTCGGAATGAGCCTCAGTGGCCTGCCCGGACTTCTGGCCGACTGGATTGGCAGCTTCAACCTGTCACCACTGGGGCTGCTTGTCTGCCTGACGTTGCTCTACCTCGTGCTGGGCATGTTCCTCGACGGTTTTTCCATGATCCTTCTGACGATGGTCGTGGTCGAGCCGATGGTGCGCGATGCAGGCATCGACCTGATCTGGTTCGGGGTTTTCATGGTGATGGTCGGAGAGATGGCGCTGATCACACCGCCGATCGGCTTCAACCTGTTCATGATCCAGGCCATCACCGGCAAGGATATCGGCTTTGTCGCTAGGGCGGCGCTGCCGATGTTCCTCCTGATGTTCTTGTGCCTGGTGTTGCTGATCGCCTTTCCGCAAATGGCCCTCTGGCTGCCCGAATACATGAACCGGTGAACATGCGTCGCCATGAATTGCGTGCAAGGAGTTAAGACAACAAATGGAACGCTCAATCTCTGACCTTCACGAATGTCGCTTCGATATTGTTGTGATCGGTGGTGGCATCAACGGCGCCAGTGCCGCGCAGAACCTTGCTGCGGCCGGTTACAGCTGCCTGGTCGTCGAAAAAGGCGATTTCGGGGCCGGCGCGAGCGGTCGCTCGGCGCGGATGCTCCACCCGGGCATCCGATATTTCGAAGCCCGCAAGCCCCTGCTGCATTTCGGCCTGCATCCGCGCAGGTTTTTTGAAGCATTGCGGGGGGCGCGGCAGGCCATGCGCAGCGTCAGTGAACATCTGCAAGACGGCGGCGATCGCATCTGGCGCTACCGCATGTGTTTTCCGATCTACGAAGATGCCGAGTTCAAAAGCTGGCATATGAGCCTGGGGCTGCGGATCCTGAAAATGCTTGGCGACGGAAAGGTGCCCTTCGAATCGGAATTGGTCAAGCGGGATTTTTCAGCCAGAGTTCCTTTCTTCGAGGACCTTCGAGACACACACGCAATTCAGGCTATCGCCTGTTACAACGAATTCAAATTCGACTGGCCTGAGCGGTTTTGCATGGACATGTTGCTGGATGCCCAGCTCAATGGTGCAACCCTCGTCAACTATTGCACTGCTCGTCTTGGCGAACAGAATGACGCCGGGGACTGGAGGGTTGCGCTCAACAGTTCTGCCGATCCGACACTTGCGGCGTCGCAGGTGCGCGCAGGCTGTGTCGTCAACATGGCGGGAACCTGGATCGATGACGTCTTTACAGAGCAAGCGCCCACGGATCGAATTGTACAGGGGACCAAAGGCACCCATATCGTCGTCGAAATGCCTGAGACCTACAAAAATTTTGGTATCGCCTCGCTAAACAGCATTGGCCTGCCGTTTTATGTCCTGCCACTGCACAAAAACCTCTTTTCCATCGGCGTGACGGAGACCCCGTTCAAGGGTGACGCCACCGATGTTACTGCCTCCGACGACGAAATCGATTTTTTGATCGAGGAGTCAAACAGGTTGCTCCCAGGTCGTAAACTCAGCCGCCGCGATGTCTTGCGCACCTGGGCAGGCGTGCGGCCATTGACCTTGAGCAAGTCGGAACCGATGGGAAGCCGTGCGCGCAAGCTTCACGATCTGGGCAAAAAGGGGTTTCCAAAAGTATTCGCCCTGACGTCCGGCCCCATCATGACGCATCGCGAGACCGGACGGCTGGTGCTTGATGCCGTTTCTTCTCAGCTTTCGCCCTCAAAACCGGCAGGCCGGGTCGACTACACGCCCTTCGCTTTTTCCAAGACGGATAATTCTGCGTCCTTTACGTCGGACGAACCGGATATTCGTGTGGCGGACATCGAAACCAGCGTCACCAGTGAATATGCCCAGAGCCTTGCAGACGTGCTGATACGGCGCACGGGTTTTGCCTGGCGACGAAATCTGACGCGCGATGAGGTGGAAAAGGCGGCGCAGATCATCGCTCCGCATTTGGATTGGTCCGCTGAAGAAGCCTCGCGGCAAGTCGCGGATTACATGGCCTATCAGGAAACGTTCTTTCGCCGGCCGCGGTTGGATGATGAATTGGCAAAAGCAAGCCGGGAAGATCCGATCGCGGTGTGAGCCGTTTCCCTGCACCTTAACGCCTAAAACAGAAACGATGACAATGGCCACCAACTACTCCGCATTCAACCTTTTCCGTGAGGCTCTATCAGGGCACAAGGGATGGAAGCCGGCCTGGCGCAGCCCGCAGTTGCGGAGCGAATATGATGTGGTAATCATCGGCGCCGGTGGGCACGGCCTGGCGACAGCCTATTATCTGGCAAAAAACCATGGTGTGCGCCGCGTGGCGATCCTGGAAAAGGGTTGGCTGGGCGGCGGCAATACCGGGCGCAATACTACCGCCATAAGATCGAACTATTTCTACCCCGAAAGTGCGGCGCTTTATGACCTGTCGGTGCGGCTTTATGAAGGACTGTCGCGCGAATTGAACTACAATGTGATGTTTTCGCAGCGGGGCATGATGGTGCTGACCCATTCCGGGCCGGAAATGGAAATGGCGGCGCGCATGGTCAATGCGATGCAGTTGAATGGCACGGATGCAGAGCTGATCGGGCCCGAAGACGTCCGCAAGCGGGCCCCGATTCTCAACTATCGCGCTGACGCACGATTCCCGATTCACGGTGCAATATGGCAAGGCCGCGCCGGTACCGGGCGGCACGATGCGGTGGCCTGGGGATATGCCCGCGCTGCGGACCAGCTGGGCGTCGATATCATCCAGAATTGCGAAGTCACAGGTTTCCTGATCGAAGGCGGAGTCTGCAAGGGGGTTGAGACATCGCTGGGCCAGGTTCGCGCCGGGCGGGTTGGCGCGGCGGTGGCCGGGCATAGTTCGGTCCTGGCGGGATTGGCAGGCTACACTTTGCCGATACAGTCCTATGCCCTGCAGGCGTTTGTCAGCGAGCCGATGAAACCGGTGATCGACACAGTGGCTTTTTCTCCGGCCAATGGCACCTATTTCAGCCAATCCGACAAGGGAGGGCTGGTGATCGGCGGTGGGCTTGACCGCGTGCCCAGCTACGGGCAGCGGGGCAATCAGCCGACACAGGAGGCCGTGTTGTCCGGTCTTATCGAGATGGCGCCTGCCCTGGCAAAGGTGAAGCTTCTGCGGCACTGGGCAGGCATTGTTGATGTGACACCGGACAGTTCGCCGATCATCGGGCCTTCTGGCGTGGATGGTATCTTTCTTAATTGTGGCTGGGGTACTGGCGGTTTCAAGGCAATCCCGGCGGGTGGTTATCTCTTCGCCCATCTTCTTGCTGAGGGTCGCCATCATGAAATCAGTCGCCCGTTTGACCCCGTGCGTTTTCTGACGGGTGCGCTCATTGACGAGGGTGCCGCCTCCGGCATCGCCCATTAGGAGGATTGGATCATGCAAAGATTTACCTGCCCATTTTGCGGGCTGAGAGACGAACGGGAGTTTCGATTTTCCGGCGAGGCTGGCAAGACCCGTCCCGACACGACCCGCGATGTCAGCGATCAGCAATGGCGCGACTACCTTTTTGCCAACAGGAACCCGATGGGCGCGGCACGGGAGGTCTGGGTGCATCAACCCTGCCAGGAATATTTCATTATGGAACGTGATACCGTGACGATGGACGTCATTGGCCACCAGCAATTGCGAAAGGATGCCGAATGACCGGTACCCGCGTTGCAAAAGGCGGTCTGATCGATCGCTCAGCAAGCCTCAACTTCCAATTTGATGGCAAGTCCTACAAGGGGCATCCCGGTGACACGATCGCCTCGGCACTGATCGCCAACGGCGTGCGGATCATGGGGCGCAGTTTCAAATATCACCGGCCTCGAGGCGCCTGGAGCGGCTGGTTCGACGACCCCAATGCGATCTTCAATATCCGTCTTGGGGGCGACGAATTGACCAATTGCCCGGCCACGACGACCACGCTGGAAGACGGCATGGAGGCGCGTTCGGTCAATGCCTTCCCGAGTGCGAAATTTGACATCAAGGGCGGGCTGGACAGGTTCCACCGCTTCATGCCGGCAGGGTTCTACTACAAGATGTTCATGTGGCCCGACTGGCACCTGTTTGAGCCGTCTATCCGCAAGATGGCCGGGTTGGGCAAACTGGATGGGCACGAAATCGAAGGCTATCAGAGCGATCAGATCCACGATCACTGCGACCTTCTCGTGGTCGGGGCCGGCGCTGCAGGTCTGGAAGCGGCGCGTACAGCTGCAAAAAGCGGGATGTCTGTTGTGCTGGTCGATGATCACCGGACTGCCGGCGGTAGCCTTTATCAGATGGCAGATGTCGAAGGGGTTTGCCCGAGCGACTGGGTCCATCAGGCCCTGAGGGAAATAAAGGCGGCCGGTGGACGTGTTCTGCCGGGCGCCACAGCCTACGGCATCTACGATCACCGGCTGGTTGCCATTGCGCAGGAGCGGGGATTTGGCCTTGCACCCCTTTTGATTCGGATGCGTGTCGGTCGGTGTCTTCTGGCGAGCGGCGCGCTGGACCGGCCGGTGACCTTTGCAGACAATGATCGCCCGGGTGTGATGTCGCTGAACGGCGCGGCCGATCTTCTGGCACGCTATGGCGTGCTGGTGGGGGAGCGCCTTGCTGTCATGGCACCACACGCCTTGGCGGCAGATCAGGTGGCGCTGTTGCGCCAGGGTGGTGCTTCGGTCGAAATCGTCGAGAATATTGAGGATACACCCGAGGCTTTGGGTGGCAAACGCCTGCGCGGATTGCGCGCCAACGGGCGCACCTACGATTGCGACACCATTTTGACATCCGCCGGGTTGATGCCGGTTGTGCACCTTTGGCGGCACGCCGGTGGCAAGCTGCGTTGGGATGATACAATGTCGTGTTTTGTGCCCGATAGCGGACCGGACTGGATTGAGGCCATTGGCGCGGCGAATGGCACTTTCGAGCTGGAAGATGCCCTGGCCGAGGCGCAAGCCAAGGTCGGCCTGTCCGCTGCACCGGCGCGCCGATTCGCCTATTACGCCACGCCGCCTCTACCCGTCGCCGGGTCCATGAAACGCCAGTGGATCGATCTGCTGCACGACGTAACACTGAAGGATATCGCACTGGCGGCGCGCGAGAATTATGTCTCGGTTGAGCATCTCAAACGCTATACCACTTGGGGCATGGCCTCTGACCAGGGCAAGACGTCGAATGTCGCAGGCCTGAGTGCCATGGCAGCGATCCAGGGCAAATCGATCCCGCAGGTCGGCACCACGACCTTCCGACCGCCCTTCGTTCCTGTTCCTCTTGAGCTCTATCGCGGCGTGCACAAACAGCAACAGAACCATCCGCTCAAGCGATTGGCGCTGGAGCCGCAGCACCGGTCTGCCGGTGCTGCCATGGGCGAATATGGCGGATGGCTTCGTCCAGGCTGGTACGGTCAAGGCGAGCCTATTGACATTGTCAATCGAGAGGTCCTGATGGCGCGGGGCAGGGCAGGCATCTTTGACGGTTCACCGCTGGGCAAGATAGAAATATTGGGACCGGATGCCGAGGCCTTCGTTAATTTCATTTACTACAACACAATCAAGACGCTGAAGCCGGGTTTCATCCGTTATGGCTTCATGCTGACAGAGGGCGGGGTCGTCTATGATGATGGAGTCATTGCCAGGGTCGACGATGATCGTTTCATCATCTCCTGTTCATCCAGCCATGTTGATGGCGTGAACGCATTGCTTGAAGGTTGGCGCCAGGACGGCCATGACCCGGAGGGCGTTTTTGTCCACGACACAACGGCGCATTGGTCGACCGTGACAATTGCCGGACCTAAGGCCCGCGAAATTTTGGGCGGCCTCGACCTTGCAATGGAACTTTCTGCAGGGGAATTCCCGCATATGGGTCTCAGGGAGACATGTTTTGCAGGTCGCCCGGCACGGGTGGCCCGCGTCAGCTTCACAGGTGATGTCAGTTTTGAGGTTTCGGTACCCTCGTCGCTGGCGCCTGTCCTGTGGGACGCGGCCATCGCCATCGGCGCCAGACATGGTGCTGGCCCCATTGGGCTTGAGGCGCTTTCAATCCTGCGGGCTGAGAAGGGCTACGTCGTTATCGGCCGCGATACCGATGGTGAAACCATGCCACACGATCTTGGTTTCGGCATTCCGCGTCTCAAGAAGACGGCGGCTTTTGTAGGCGACCGAGCCTTGCACAATGCTCATGCCAGCCGCGAGGAACGACGCCATTTCATCGGGCTCGACGTGCCTGAAGGGTCAGAGAAGCTGGCCAATGGCGCCCATTTCGTCAAAAAGACAAAAGATGGTTTTGCCTCTTGTGGCTATGTCACCTCCAGTTACGACAGCCCGACACTTGGCCGCCCGATTGCGCTGGGGCTTATGGATGCAAGCCTTGCCCGGGAGGGCACAGAGGTTGAAGTCTTTCACCTGGGTGAGACTCGCCGCGCGACGGTCACCCGGGCGTGTTTTTTCGATCCGGACGGAGAGCGTCTCAATGCGTGATGACAGCACGAAGTGGCACCCGGCACTGGGCATGGATCGGCACGACATCGACACTGGCGGGGTGCGGATTTCCCTGATCCATCCAGACCGAATGACGCTGATCAGCGGACCCTGCAATGCGGCTTTGGAATGGTCAGGCATAGGAACTGCGATCGGCTGGCCGGAGGTGGCCAGCGGTCACAGCTACGCCTTGCGTTGCCGCCGCGATCAGATTCTGGTCGTGAACGGCCCTGACCTGACCGATGGCTGGCATGCGGACAGGGGGTTGGCTGTCTCGGACATGACCGACGGTTTTGGTGTTGTGGATATCTGTGGAGGAGATGCCCTGGCCATCTTGTGCCGGGGTACGGAAATTTCCCATGAAGAGCCCTCGCGCTCGGCCAACCGCGCCTTTTTCGGCTATGCGGTGATGATCTATGCCTATGATGCTCAGAATCATTTTCGGATGCATGTGCCAAGGCAACTTCTTGACGGGTTGTGGTCTTTGCTGCAGTCCTTTGCGCAACAGGCATCGGTTGTGGCTGAAATGGACAAATAGATCGTCCGATCCCATGAGTGCGCGCTGATCACGCGCTCTCAAAGGCCCTTTGGATCGCGGCTTTCATGGCCACGATCGGTGGTGTGGCGGCGTCGGGGCGCAGGCCCAGCACGAGGCTGGAGACCGGCATTTTGTCAAAACCGTCCTGGGGCCCAAGTTGCCGCAAATTTGGGCTCATGCTTGTTTCGCCCAGCAGGCCGATGGCGATGCTCGCTTCAAGGGCTGCGGCCACGCCTGCAACGCTTTGGCTGGAATAGACAATCCGATAGGGACGCTGCGTCTTGCGCAGGGCCTCGAGGGCGACATCACGCCACCAGCAATCCCGGTCGAACAGGGCAACGGGAAGGGGATCGCGGGCCATCAGGTCGTGGTGGCGCGACACCATCCAGCAGGTGCGCTCCCTGCGCAGCACATCAAGGCCCGGCTGCGGCTGCGCCACCTCGTAGATGGCCAGATCGAGGCGGCTTGCGGCAAGCGCCTCCGGAAACCCGGCGCTGAGCGCGCAGGTGACATCCAGATCAACCAGCGGATGGGATTGCGCAAAAGCGCCGACAATGCGCGACAGCACCTCCTTGCTCTGGTCGTCCGGGATGCCGAGACGCAGGGTGCCATGCAAATCATCCGCAGTCAGGTCACGCAGCGCCGCATCCAGCCTTCCGGTGACATCGCGCGCCACCGGCAGCAGGCGCTCACCCGCCGCACTCAGCACAACGCCGCGCCCGTGCCTTTCAAAGATCGGCTGGCCCAGCACATCTTCCAGTTTGCGGATCTGCAGGCTCGCGGCAGATTGTGACCTGTGAATGCGCGCGGCGCCTTCGGTGACACTGCCCGCATCGGCCACGGCCAGAAAGGTGCGCAGTAGGTCGCTGTTCAATTGATCCATTGAAAAACCTCATGACTGAATGCTGAATAACCCGTTTCACTTATGCCAGAGAATGCGCCATTTTCAAACCAGCAACCTCAGGAGGCCTGCAATGTCGGATCAAACACAAAGCGGCAGCGGGTTTCGTTTCAAGCCATTGCTGATGACCGTCGCGCTTGGACTGGTGATTGCCGGGGCCTCGATCTGGCCTGGCCCGGCCTGGGAGATGGTGCAATTTGTCGCCATGGGGCTGGTCTCGGTGGCGCCTCTTGTCCTTGTGGGCATTCTTCTGGCCGCATGGATCATGGCCAGCGGGGCAGACGCGCCGATTGCCCGGGCCTTTCAGGGACGGATGGTTCCCGCGATCGTTCTGGCCTCGCTTATCGGTGCGATCACACCGGTCTGCGGCGTGACGGTTCTGCCCTTGATGGCCGGGCTGCTGGGCGCGGGAATACCGCTGGCGCCGATCATGGCCTTCTGGCTGTCTTCACCGATCACCGATCCGGCCATGCTGGCAACCACGGCGGCAACCCTGGGGATTGGCTTTGCTGTCGGCAAAACCATGGCCGCCTTCGGCCTTGGCCTGTGGGGTGGCGCGATCACCGCGCTGTTTTCCACCCGGGCCTGGGTGCGGGTGCCGCTGCGTCACAACGCGCTTGTCGGCAGCCTGTCGCAGAGCAATTGCGGCGCGCCCCTGCCTTTCGATGCGCGGATCTGGAAAAGCGCTGCGCGGCGGGGCATCTTTCGTCAGAATTTTGCCGCCACGACGCGGCTTATTCTGATCTGTCTCATCCCGGCCTTTGCGGCGGAATATCTGCTCAATGCCCTGCTGCAACCCGAAGCCCTGTCAGCCTATGTGGGTGCGGATGTCTGGTGGGCGATCCCTTTCGCGGTCTTTGTCGGCGCGCCGGCCTATCTGGATGGCTACGCGGCGCTGCCGCTGACCCGCGGTCTGATGGACCACGGCATGTCACCCGGCGCGGCCATGGCGTTCCTTGTTTCCGGCGGCGTCGTCAGCATCTGGGGCGCCATGGCGATCTTTCCCGTTCTGAGGCTCAAACCCTTCCTGCTCTATCTGGCGCTCGCCGTCACAGGCTCACTTGCCACAGGTTATGTCTTTGAATGGGCCGTTTGATGGGGTGCGGGTGCAGCACTGCACGTTCCCGGAAACCGGCGAGCAGCCGCTTTGCAACCAATCCAATATGCGCTATACGCGCCGGACGTTTTTCCTCACTCCCCTGGAACAACGGCCTCTTAGCCTTTTGGCTGCTTCTCAGCATGCGGATGCTGTCAATGCGCCGATGGAGAAATGCAATTGACGCACGAAGAAACGCCTCAGCGCGCCCTTATTCAGGATCATGCAGCCTATCTGTCGGGGAAACACGATTTCCAGGCGGATATCGAAATCCTGTCCGGCAGCGAACTTCTCGGAACAATCCTCGAAACGATCATGCTGGCGACCAACATGCGTTTTGCCGCTGTTGCACGGGTAACAGCCGATCGTTGGGTCGCGTGCCGGACTGTTGACGAAGTCGGTTTCGGGCTCGCCGAGGGCGACGAGATCGAAATCCAGTCCACCTTCTGCCAGTCCGTCCGAGCAACGGGACAACATGTGATGTTCAACGATGTCGCGACGGATGATGTTTATCGCGCCCATCCCATCGCGGCAAATTTTGGGATCGTCAGTTATGCCTCCATTCCGATATACCGCCGCGATGGCAGCTTCTTCGGCACGCTGTGCGCCATTGACACCGAACCGCGGGAGGTCAAACATCCGCGTGCTGTCGCCATGCTGGAGATGTTCGCCAACGTCATCAGCCAGAGCCTCGAGAGCGAGGCCCAATTGGCGGCGCAGGAGCTTCTGATCAAAAAGGAGCGGGAGTTGGCGCAAATTCAGGAGGAGTTTGTAGCCGTTCTGGGCCATGATCTGCGCAACCCCGTTGCTGCTTTCGGCGCCGGTCTTCGCCAGCTTGAGAAACAGTCTCAAACGGGCGGAAGCGAGATGATACTGCCGCTCATGCACGCCTCGTTGCACAGGATGAACGAGTTGATCGATAATATCATGATGCATGCAAAGTCCCGTCTGGGCGGCGGTATTCGCATTTCCGCGACACCCAACGCGCCGCTGGCCGAAGCCATTACGCAGGTGGTTGAGGAAATCCGGATAGCGGCGCCGGACCGCGAGATTATACTTGAATTGTCCTTCAATCAGCCAGTCACCTGCGACGCTCCCCGCATTGCTCAGGCCGTTTCAAATCTGCTTTCGAACGCCATCAATCATGGGACGCCCGGCACTGTGATACGGGTACAGGCAATGCACCAGCAAGGCGAACTGGCGATTGCAGTTTCGAACCGGGGCAAGCCAATCCCCGAAGACATCAAAGGCGATCTGTTCCGCCCGTTCCGGCGGGGTCGCAAGGCAAAAAGCGAAGGATTGGGCCTGGGGCTTTTCATCGCCTCATCCATTGCGCTTTCTCACCAAGGCCGCATCGATGTGACGAGCAGGGACGGCACAACGGTTTTCGCGCTCAAGCTGCCACTTTCTGCCGAAGCCCCTGCGATTGATCGGGACCGCCAGCTGCCTGTCTGACTGGTGATAGAGGGCTTCATGATCACTTGTTTGCTTTGATGATCAAACGCCCGATCAGACCCTGCTGCTGAAAAGCGCCGTCAAATCTTCTTCGGTCAATCCCAATGGGCCGCCGCTGGCGCCTTCAAACAGGGCATCCGCCAGCGCCTGTTTGCGCGCCTGCATGTCCTGAATGGCGCTTTCGACGGTTCCGGAGGTGTAGAGGCGGTGGACAAAGACCGGCTTGTCCTGCCCGATGCGGTGGGCGCGGTCCATGGCCTGGCGCTCTACCGCAGGGTTCCACCAAGGGTCATACAGAATGACCGTATCAGCGGCGGTCAGGTTCAGGCCTGTGCCCCCTGCCTTGAGGCTGATCAGGAAAATCTGAGCGTCGCCGGATTGGAACCTGTCGATTTCGTCTGGACGATCCCGCGTCTGGCCGTGCAGCATTGCGTAGGACCAACCTCTTGACTGGACTTCAGCCTCAATCAACCGAAGCATTTCGACGAATTGTGAGAAAACCAGAACCTTTCGTCCCTCGCTCATCAGTTCCTGCAGGATTTCCATGAGGCGGGAAAATTTTGCGCTCTCCTTCACCTGTGCGGCGGCCTCCAGTTTGACCAGCTTTGGATCACAACAGACCTGCCGCAGCTTCAGCAGAGCGTCCAGCACGGTTATGCGTGAGCCGGCCAGGCCCTTTTTCGACAGCGCTTCGCGCACGCGCTCATCCATGGCGCCGCGTACGCTTTCATAGAGGGCGGCCTGTTTGCCGGAGAGGGCAATGGTTTCGTCGATGATTGTTTTTGGCGGCAGGTCCTCGGCGACCTCATCCTTTGTGCGGCGCAAGAGGAAGGGTTTGACCCGGTTTGACAACAGCCGCTGTTGCACCTGATCCCCATATTGTTCGATGGGTTTGCGATATTCGGCAGCAAAGCTTTTCCGATCGCCCAAAAAACCGGGTATGAGCCAATCATAGAGCGCCCACAGTTCAGTCAGATTGTTTTCTACCGGCGTGCCGGTGAGCGCAATGCGTTGCCGCGCCCTGATATCCCGAATGCGTTTTGCCACGCTGGAGGCAGGGTTTTTGACGGCCTGAGCCTCGTCCAGAATCGCCAGATCAAAATCATGCGCGAACAAATGCTCATAGTCACGATTGATCAGCGGGTAGGTGGTGATCACAAGATGTGCATCCGGGATCCGGTCAAATTGCTGGCGCCGATCGGGCCCGTGCAGGGTCAGCAGCTTCAGGTCCGGGGCAAAGCGCCTGGCTTCGGATTGCCAATTGGCGATCAGGCTTGTCGGGACCACCAGCAGGCTGGGGCGATCTGTTTCATTTTCAAGATGGCGATGGGCCAGCAATGCGAGGGTTTGAACCGTCTTTCCAAGCCCCATATCATCGGCAAGAATGCCGCCGAACCCGATATCGCTCAAGGCCTTGAGCCATCCGTATCCGATCCGCTGATAGGGGCGAAGCTCGGCCTTCAGGCTCTTGGGGGGAATGTCATCACCAATTGTCGCCAGATTCTGCAGACGTTTGCCAAGCTCCAGCAACTCAGAGCCGCCCCGCCATGGTGCGCCACACCCTTCCAGAGCCTCGGCCAATTGCCGGGCGCGCCCTGCCTCCGCCTGATGAAAGCGCGTCATTCCCTGGATTTCAAGAAATGCCTCGACAAACCCGGTGATTTTTTCAGCCGGAATTGGCACCAAAGTTCCATTCGCCTGAGTCTGGTACAGGACGACATCTGCCAGGTGGCTTTCCAGGTCAAACCCTTCTGGCAATGCGCCAAATTTATCCAGTGGCAATGAGGCGATGACCTGCATGATTGCCGGCGTAACATCCAGCGCCGTCCCATCAACATCCAGCTGCAGGCTCAGGGAAAACCAATCCTGCCCGGACGGTTCGATACTTGTCTGGAAACGGACATCACCTTCGTAAATATGGACGGGCCAGCTTTCATCAATCTCGATTGTCCAGCCCAATTCACGAAGTCGGGGTAATCCCTCGGCCATGAATTCCAGGCTATAGGAATGACTCTCCGGATCTTCCGGGGAGATCTCGGGCAGGATGCTGCTGGCCTCCTTCATGGGTTTTGGAACACGCCCGGGTATGTCGAGAATATCTGGATGATAGCCTTCGAATTCTTCTGTGATCATTTCGAGTTGTTGGGCAAAGCGCATCTCCGCTTCAAAGTTGCGTCGAATGATGCGGATTTGGTCATTGATGCGATGACGGATGTCAGCCCCCTCACCGGGCACGAAGGAAGTTTCGATCTCGCCATAGGTCACCTGAGCGCGTATACATGGGTAGATAACCTCCTGCTGCATTGCCATTCCGCGCCATGCATAGGCAATGGGCTGTTCCAGCCGTTTATGTCCAAACAATCTGATCTTCATGGAAGGCTGCAAATCCGTGATTTCCTGAACGCCAACAGACTTTGGTTTTGGAATGGTATCGGCGTGTGCTGTCAGAATTTCAGACACCCTGTCGACCGCCTCTGCGGGAATGACGGGAGCGGCAGCGAGAGCACTCATCGTGTTGGCGGGCATATCGGTTTTCACAAAGCCGATGGCGCCGGTTTCCGGGTTCATGAAGACGGGGTCGGGAAAGGGCAGGAGCAGCAGCCGATGTCCATCCGGGTCGCTGGTGACGAGCGTCTGATTACCCTGAGTGTCAAGGTGCCACTGGAATGCAACAGGCCTTGGTTCAGTCCACACCAACTTCGGGCCGCGGATCGTTTCCGCCCTGGCGCGACCGGTCGCGGTGATCTGCTGGAGCAGCATGCGAAGCTCCTCGCCCTGCGGCCAGTCAAATGTCGCCGGATAGGTGTTGGTGGCCAGATATCGCAACTGTGCAAGTATGATGGCATCTTCCATTGTTGCGCCTGAAAGAATGCGGGTAAGGTCATGGTAGCCAGCCAATTCCTGAATGTTTTTGCCAATCTTGCCGTCTTTCTTCACATAGGCTTTGCAGGGCGTGATCTTTGCCAGACCCATCCGACTGCACCGAAAGACGTAAAACACTTGATCGCTCGAGTGTTTTTGCATTTTCCCGGTTGAGGACGACGCCTCCGGGAGGTTGAACCGGTCAAGCCAGACACTTACTGGGCCGGGCAGTTTTGCCTTTGCCTCGGACTGTTCCCCAGGCTGGTCACGATTGTTACTTAGGGTTGCCGCATGCTCCGAGGGCGCATCGACAGATCGCCGTGCTGCTTCCAGCAGGATCGCCACCACATGTTTGCAATTGTACCCGACCGGGCATGCGCAATCCCCATCTACATGCGACAAGTGGCCATTGGGTCCTCTGTGCAGCGTCACGTCAACCGAATAGTTCCGCCCTCCGGATCCGGAAACGCGACCGACAATCCGGTCTCCGGTTTCCCACTGAAAGGCCGAAACCTTTCCTCTTGAATAATAGGAAACACCGCGTTTGTAATAGGCGGGGTCGTCAATCACCCGGGAAATGTCTGATCGCGTTATTCTCATGCGCCACATTTTGTGTCTGAAGTGGAATTGGTCAAGAAAAACCATTGCAATCTTCAGGCTTTTCGCCCGCGTCATGTGGATTGGGCGCAAGGCCAAACCCTGTTCAGATCATTGAAGTTCGCTCACGGGATGCAGGTTTGCTGCGGGCACACCAATGCCGGAGATTTGCGTATATCACCCAAGGGAATGAGGCTTGGCATCAGGGGAAGGTTTGAAAGCGTGTCGAGCAAAAATGTAAGTCTCCCTGCCCCTTCGGGACGGGCAGGGGCCCCTGCGCAGCGGTCTCACAGAATTCAGGTCGCCTGCCTGGTTGTCGCCGCCCCTATTCCTTGTTTCTGCAGGGTTTCATTGGGGCTCTCTCCATAGCGTTGTTTGTAATCAACAGAAAAGCGCCCGAAGTGCGCGAAGCCAACGCGCTCACAAATATCACCAATTCTTTCATCCGACGAGGCGTTCGCCAACAAGTGCCGCGCTTCGCGGAGGCGCGTTTCACGCAGGAATTGCTGCGGTGTTTGCCCAAGCTCAGCCTTGAATCCCAATTGCAGACTGCGTGTTGAGATTTGCAGCATCTCGGCGATCTTGCCAATCATCATCGGTTCGCCAAGGTTGTCACGAATGTATTGCACCGCTCTTTTCACATGGACGTTGGTGGCGTGGAAACAGCCTTCGGCGATCAGCGTGCTGATGTCGTTTGGCTGGCAAAACAGAAAGTTCTCTATCAATTGTTCTTCGACAAGGACTTGCGTGTGCAGGTTGCCTTGATCATAGATCGCATTCTTCTCGGCCAGGGAACAACAGGTGCGCAGTTTGCGTACCCAACGGCTCACATCTTCTGCATTCTGGTTGACCGCTGTCTGGAAGGTGACGGGTTGGTTGAGTGTGCGGCCAACAAGGCGCTCTGCAATGCGGTTCAGACAGGCCGCATCAATTTGCAGTAAAAGTTGTGAACAGCCTTCGCGCCAGCGCATCGACGTGTGGCGATGGGGATTCAGGACACTTCCAAGTCCCGGGCCGGTGTCAACGTCCCCATCGGAATTATTGATTTGCGCATGTCCGGCGAGCGGAATCTGAATCAGGTAAAATGTCCCCAATTCTCCCGGTTCGATTTTGACATCGGCCCCATAACGGATGATGTTGAGCGATGTGGTCAGACCTTCGACCCGGTTGTGAACCGCATCGAAATGACCTGTTGCAGTGACCTGTTCCAGCCGATGATCGCAGAATTTTCGAGCCACGATTGCGCGCGCCTCATCCACGTCGCTGGATTGAAAAAGACAATTCTTCGCCAGTGGCAAAGCAGCCTTGTCGATTCTTGTCATGTCTACACGCGTTTCTCCCAAGGCATGCATAGCATATTTGGCGCCTCGCGCCGAATTGCCGCGGAATTTGATTTCGCATTCCGGATAACGGCTCTGGCCTGTCAGCGTTAGCCTCTGTCACGCCAACGAACAGGGAGATGACAATGTATAATGGACAAGGGGTTACCGGTTCAAGCGAAGCGCTGGGCGGCACCGCATGGAATGTGGTGGGGCACACCTATACCCCCAAACTTTTGTCGGACAATGCCTTTATCTGGCACGCCGTCGTTCCGCCCGAGACGTTTGTACCACCGCATGTTCATCCAATGCAGGATGAATGGATCTACGTTCTCGAAGGCAATCTGGAAGTGGATTTCGGATACGAAGAGGGCAATGTCACTGCCAACAGGGCTGGCCCGGGCGACATGGTTCGCATGCCAATGGGCGTGGCGCATGGCGTTTACAACCGGTCGGGAAAAGAGGCGACCTGCGTCTTTGGTGTATCCCCGTCTCGGAAGATCTTTGAACTGTTCGGGGCTCTGGACGGTGTCTCCGATCCCGAGGAACTGGTTCGTCTTTCCGCCCAGCACGAGGTGAATTTCCTTCCGCCCCCACCGGACGCAGAATGAGGAGCGCACCCATGGTTAAATGTAAAACCGTCGCAGTGATCGGCGGCGGCGTCTCCGGGCTCGCCGCAGCCAAAGCTTTCGACGAACGTGGCCACCGGGTGATTGGCTTTGAAAGCAGTCATGATTTCGGCGGGGTGTGGGAACCGTCACGCAGCTACCCCGGGGTACAGACCCAATCACCCAAAGAGCTCTATCGCTTTACCGATATGGCGATGCCGGACGACTACCCCCAATGGCCCAAGGGCCCGCAGGTGCATGCCTATCTGCATTCCTATGCCGACAAGCACAAGCTGGGACGCCTTTTTCACCTGAACACCAAAGTGACGGGCATGCAGCGGCGCGCCGACGGTCAAGCGGGCTGGACGTTGACGCTGGAAAACGCCGGCAGCACCCGGACGCAGGACTTTGACTTTGTCGCCGTGTGCACAGGTCAGTTTTCCTACAAGAACATGATCACCCACCCGGGTCAGGAGGAATTCGTCGCGCAGGGCGGGCAGGTGATGCATTCATCAGACTACACCGACCCGGAAATCGCCCGGGGCAAACATGTGGTCGTGCTCGGGGGATCAAAATCTTCGACCGATATTGCCGTGAACGCGGTTCAGCACGGCGCCGAACAGGTGACGATGGTCTATCGCAAAAATGTCTGGCGGATCCCCTATTTCATTGGTGGCATAAACTTCAAGCGGCTTTTGTACATGCGGGCGCAGGAGATGCAGTTCAACAGCTGGGGCCGCGGGCCGCTCAAGAAGCTGTTTGCTGCGGTCACAAAACCCATTGTCTGGGCCAATTTCCGCGGGCTTGAGACCATGTTGAAGATGCAACTTGGTTTGAAGAAGTGGAATATGGTGCCCGATATGCCGATCGAGAAAGAGGCCAGTTGCTCTTTGCCTCTCGTGACGCCGGGATTCTTCGAGGCGCTGAAAGGTGGCAAATTGCGCACGGTTCTTGGCACTTACCAGCAGTATGTCGGCGACAGTGTGCTGCTGACGACGGGCGAAAAACTGCGCTGTGATGTGTCGGTACTGGCCGTGGGGTGGAAGCTCGGTGTCCCTGTCTTGCCTGATGAATATCGCGAGAAGCTGGTCGCGAAGGATGGGCAGTATCGGGTCTATCGCCTTGCCGTCAATCCGGACCTGCCGGACATGGGCTTTGTCGGTTTCAATTCCAGCTTCTGCACCATTTTGTCAGCCGAGATGATCGCTTCCTGGCTGGTGCGTTTTGCTGACGGTCAATTGGTCAACCAACCGAGCGATGCGGCGATGCGGAGCAATATCGAGATGATGCTGAACTGGCGCCGCAACGAACGCCCCTCCGCAAAGGTCTACGGTGGGCTGTGTTCGGCGCCGTTTCACTTCAAGCATTTCGATGAATTGCTGGCGGATATGGGGGCTGGAAAGGCCAAAAGGTCAAACCCGCTGGCCGAGCAGTTCTCGTTTCCAGATGCTGATGCCTACGGTGAATTCCTGGCCTCAACGCCGCAATACACGGCAGGATAACGTCCGGTGTAACGAGCCTTCGACAATCCCGGGGCGGTTCAACCCGGTGCATGTCGAAGGCTCTAACCCGCGTTCCGGGCGGATCGACACACTGGATCACCAACAGAGTGGTTCAATCAAAGCCAGACATGCTCTATGCCTCCGGTGCGATATTCTGATTGAAGCGGAACCGGTTTTTTGGATCATATCTGGTCTTGATCTCGACAAGCCGTTGATAGTTCGGACCGAAACTTGTCCGCGTCAACGCCGCGTTGTCCTCACCATGTCCCGGAAAATTCAGGTAGGCACGCCCATGATGGCCAAATCGTTCCGAATTGGACCAGCCATCCCGAGACCAGGCAATGTTTGCCGCATCGTCACCGGGATCGGACCAGACGCTATCGAGTGAATACATCCATCCCATGGAACGGTCGCCAAAAGCGGTGGCGTCCGCTGCAACGGCGGCGGTTGCGCCACCAAAGTTCCAAAGCGATGAGAGTGAATTGTCCGAAGGCGCTGCCAGGGCATTGGCCATGGCAAGGTCAATCATCTCGTCTGTCAGCTCTGTCAGATAGCGGGCTTTCCAGTAGCAGCGAAAATCGCCGGCAGGCATGAGCGTATCGAACAATTGTTGCACATCGCAGTAATTCATCCGCCCGGAAAAATCAGCCGACATAGCGCCAAGTTCGCGAAGAGGCTGAAGCAGCGTTTCACCTTCAGCGGCGTCACCGTTATAGACGCAAGCCAGCGTAAAGACTTGGCTGCCCCAGTGTTCCTCGGGGAAATCCTCGCCCCCTGCGGTGGAAAATTCGCAAAGCGATGCAACTCTGTCGCCATGTTTGGCGAGAAAGTCGCGCCACGCACGAATTGGTTCGGGTCCGTCTTCAACCAGGTAGATGGGAGCCGCGAACATGACTTCCGGGCCTATGGGGTGCAGCGCGAATTCGAATTGCACCACGACGCCGAAGTTGCCACCCCCACCCTGCAGAGCCCAAAGCAACTCGGGGTTTTCGTCTGCACTGGTATGGCTAAGCGCGCCATCTGCGGTGACCACGTCAGCACCTAGCAAATTGTCGATCGCCAGACCGTGCTGTGCGCGCAGCCAGCCAATGCCACCCGATAGCGTCAGGCCCGCCACGCCGGTGTCGGAAATCAGACCACCGGGGGTCGCCAGCCCATGCTTCTGTGTCGCTGCATCCACATCACGCCACAACGCGCCGCCCTGCACCTTTGCCACCCGTGCAGATGCATCCACCGTCACTGCGCGCATCAGCGAAAGATCGATCACCACACCGCCATCACAGACCGCATGGCCGGCAACATTGTGTCCGCCGCCACGAATGGCGATGGGCAGGTCACGGGCAGCAGCGAGCTTGACCGCTGTTTGCACATCGCCGGCATGCCTGCATTGCGCGATCAGCGCCGGATGACGATCTATCATCGCATTCCAGACACCCCGCGCACCATCAAATCGCGGGTCTTCGGGGCCAATCATTTCGCCATCAAATTCCAGTGACAGCCTACCCAAACTCTTCCTAAAGTCATTCATCCTGTGCTTCCTTTCAAAATGCACTCTGATGCTATGCCGACACATCGGCCCGGCAGAGTGGCATTTTGGCCAGGCACAAGGCATACTGGACACCTGCCCATGGCAATCCTGTCACGACCGTGCGCAATTGGACAAAGATCAATGATGAGCAAAGCCGGCAAGCCCCTGATCGTGCTGCTCGCTGCACCGGAAACATCAGCCTCCGTGCTCTACGGATTGTATGATGTCCTGCTCTCCGTCGGCGCTGTTTATTGTGACATGGTCTCGGGATCGCCGGGTGACGCGCTGCTGGACATCAGGATTGCTTCGGCGGACGGAAGACCATTTCACTGTGTCGGCAATATTCCGGTTGAACCGCATATGTCGGTTGCCAATCAGCCGACACCGGATGCCGTTGTCATTTGTGACATGTATACGTCGATCTATGATGTACCGAAGGGCCGATACCCCCGGGAAATCGCCTGGCTGCGCAAGATGCACGCGGATGGGGCCATGCTGACGTCCGTCTGTTCAGGATCGCTGCTTCTTGCGGAAACAGGGCTCCTGGACGGGAAACAGGCGACAGCGCATTGGGCCTACCGTGACATGTTTCAACGCCATTATCCAAAGGTCTCCTTTCGCAATGAATCCATTCTGTGTCTGGCCGCCGAGGCAGATCGCATCGTGACGGCAGGCGGGGTCAGCGCCTGGCATGATCTGGCTGTCTACCTGATCGCCAGATTCTGCGGGTACCGGCATGCGATTGAAACCGCGAAGGTCTTTCTGATCAGCGGCCATTCTGAAGGCCAGTCACCTTACGCAGTCATGACCCGTCCAATGGAAACCTCGGATGCGCAAATCTCTGACTGCCAGGTCTGGATCGCTGACAATTACGCGCGCGCCAGGCCGGTCGAACAAATGGTTGCCCGATCCGGCCTGAACGCGCGTACCTTTTCACGCCGATTTCGTTCCGCCACCGGCTTTGCGCCCATCGAATATGTGCAGGCGCTCCGGATAGAAGAAGCCAAGCAGATGCTGGAAACCGATGTGATTTCAGTGGACGCGGTTGGCGGTGCAGTTGGTTATGAGGACCCGGCATCGTTTCGCAGGCTATTCAAACGCGGCGTTGGTCTGTCACCTGCCGCCTATCGAAAGAAATTCCAACGCATCTCGCAGATCGCCAGGCCTATTGCAGCGAGGTAACGTCGCGGTCTTCACCAAGCGGACGTTGGCGCAACTGCCGCGAATGCCTTGGGCCAGCTAAACCGCCGTGTGTCGGCTCCTGCTCGAAAGACAGCACCGGTCAAGCCAGGTCCTCACCGGGCGGGGCAGATTTGTTTTCGACTTCGCCGCGGGCCGGGCACGATTGGAATTTTGCGTTGCCGCAGGCTCCGGGGTCACTGTTCAGCGTCACGTCAACCGAATGGATCCGCCCTCCTAAACCGGAAACGTGAGCGATAACCCGATCTCCTGTATCCCATTGAAAGACCAAGACCTTTCTCTTCAAAAAAATATGAAACACAAGGTTTGTAGTAAGCGGGGTCGTCGATCACGTGTGAGATTTCTGATCGGGCAATTCCCATGTGCGACATTTTGGATCTTAAGTGGAATTGGTCAAGCTAAACCATTGCAAATAAATCCCACCTGTAAAACCCAATCGCGGAAGGTCCCACGATTGTTTGGTTCGGTTTTTGGTTGGGGGTGCCGCGATCCATCTCTTTGCTGTTTTATTTGAATCTCCATTGACAGCCGTGCTTCACGTCACGTAACCTTTGAAAATCGAGACAGTGTCTCTGATAGCGAGACTTCGGGGGTATCTATTGGAACGCGCTTACAACAATCTCAAATCGGTCTCACGCGCCACTCAGGTGCTGGCCGCCTTTCTGAAGGCGGAGGAATGGTCAATTTCCGGACTGGCGCGCGAACTATCCCTTCACAAGAGTGTTGCCCATCGCCTCGTGGCGACTCTGACCACTGCGGGTTTTCTTATCAGCGACGAGCGCAGCGGACTTTACAGGCTCGGGCCAATTATGGCCCAACTCGGCGATCAGGTGGAACGCAACGGTCGGCTCCATCGTTTCGCTCGGCCCTACATGGACGAACTTGCAAGACTATCAGGGGAGACCCTGGCGATACAGGTCATTCAAGGCGATCACGGCCTCTGTGTCGATGTTGTGGAAAGCCGGCAGGCTATGCGCCTGACCATTTCTCCTGGCCAATCTTTCCCGCTCCATGCGGGCTGCGCAGGCAAGGTCATGCTCGCATATCAATCTCCAGCCTTCATCGACCGTCTGCTTTCTCGCGCGCCGCTGCAGCGCTACACCGAACGGACGATCACTGATCCAGTGGCGTTGCGTGCCGATCTTGACCTGATACGAAGTCGCGGTTTTGGCTTCAGCGATGGAGAAATCACGCCCGGTGCCCGCTCGCTAGGCGCCCCAATCTTCTCAGCAAATGGCATGTTAGCCGGCAGCCTCGTTATATCCGGTCCATCGACCCGCCTTTCCCAGAAGCGGATGGACCAACTCGTTTTACCTACGACCGAAGCTGCAGCGGGCCTGTCAGCTGCGCTTGGATTCACGGCACAACCAACAGAAGGGGGCGACGATGCTCTTTAACAACGCGCGGGCTGAAGCCCTCATCGCCGCATCCGGCCTCGACGCAATCGTCGCTTCATCTGCAGAAAATGTCCTGTATATGACAGGCTTCGAGTGTACGACTCACTGGATCAACAAGAGCTTCCAACAATACGCCCTTTTTTCGCCCGGCCATCGACCTAAAGCTTCGCTGATCGCCACAGGCCTGGAGATAGACTCGCTGGTAGAAGGTGATGTCTGGATCGATGACGTCTATATCTTCAGTCCATTCGCACGCGGTCGCGCGAAAGACCCCGCCACAATGGATGAAATTGGTCGCAAAGGCGCATCTCTGGTCGCAACGGCCCCTTCCGTAGGAACTGCTACTGATGGTCTCGTCGCGGCTATTGAGGCAAGGGAACTGCAAGCCGGGCACATCGGTATCGATGAGAGTGGCTTCTCAATTCATGCATTGGAGGAGATTCGTCGACGCCTTCCGAACCTGAAGATTTCCTACGCAGCCAACCTCTTTTGGCAGATACGCATGGTCAAAACGTCAGAGGAGATTAGTAGGCTTGAGCGTTCGATACAGATTTCTGAAGATGCAATCCGTGCCGCCTACAAGGGGATTCAGCCAGGTGTAACTGAAGGTCAGCTTATCGATACCTACCATCGCGAGATCGTAGCCAGCGGCGCCATGCCGACATTCTGTGTGATTGGGTCGGGCAGTCGTTCCTCCTACCCTCATTCGCTCCGATCGGATCGCGCAATCGAAACTGGAGACATTGTCCGCTACGACGTCGGATGCACTTGGAGATACTATCACTCAGATCACGCGCGGGCGATCGTCCTTGGGCGACCAACCGACGAGCAGCGACGTATTTGGGACGCTTTGGCTGAAGGGGTGGAGAACGCCGCAGCTGCGGTGAAGCCTGAAGCCACTGCGGCCGACCTGTTCAATGTCGCAATGTCACCAGCACGCAAGCTCGGCCTGGACAACTTCGATCGTTTCCACTGTGGCCACGGCATAGGCATCAGTGTTTACGATCCGCCTGTGATTACGGCGTCCGACCCGACCAAATCCGCTTTCCTGATGCCAGAGACTAAGGAGGGTCTGGAGGTAGGTATGGTTCTCAATATAGAGGTCGGTTACTACCTCCAAGGCGTCATGGGCTTCCTTTGCGAAGACACAATGCTCGTCACGCCGCAAGGCTCGCGCGTGCTCACCCGCAACAGCAAGTCTCTTGACCTGCAGACCTTCGTAGAGGGCTGAGCGACGATGGAACGCCGACCGATCCTATCTGCATTGGGCTTCCTCGCTCTGCCAAACGCGTGGCTGATCGCCTTCTTCGTACTACCTATGGCGACGATGGTTCTCTACAGCTTTTGGCAAGTAATCGACTATAATATTGTCGCTGAATTCACATTCCGCAACTATCAGCGTCTGACACAGGATCTTTATGTCACTGTGTTCTGGCGAACGATGAAGATTTCCATATATGTCACTGTGATTTCGCTCCTCATCGGCTATCCGGTTGCGTATTATCTTGCCCGCCACGTCAAACGTTTCCGCCTGACATTGCTCATGCTGATAATCCTTCCGCTCTGGACGAGCTATCTCGTACGGACTTACGCTTGGATGCTGTTGCTCGGGACAAATGGGGTTATAAATAAGGCGCTACTGGCAGTCGGTATTGTCGATGAGCCCGTCAGCTGGCTCCTGTACAGTGACTTTGCAGTCACTGTGGCGCTCGTCCATATCTACATGCCTTTTTTGATCCTGCCGCTTTATGCGGTTCTTGAAAAACTGGACGCATCTCTGTTCGAAGCATCGCGCGATCTCGGCGGTGGTAGGCTCCGAACATTCCTCTATGTGACCTTGCCCCTAAGCCTTCCGGGTGTGGTCACTGGATGTATCTTCGTCTTCATCCCCGCCATGGGTTCCTTCGTGACGCCGGAGTTGCTCGGTGGCACCCGGAGCATTCTTATCGGCAGTATCATCGCGCAACAGTTCGGCGTCACCTACGACTATCCATTCGGCTCCGCGATAGCACTGTTCGTCATGGCAATTATTCTGGCTTTTGCCGCTGTCGCCCTGCGGTACGGTCGTCCTCGAGGTCTAAGATGAGCGCTTACAGCAACAGACGCTACGATCCTGTCACCATACTGTTCGCTGCGTGGTTCTGGCTCGTGCTCGCATTCCTTTTTGCGCCACTTGTCGTGGTGGTGGTGTTCTCGTTCAACGACTCCGAGATCAGCATGCTGCCGTTCAAGGGCTTTACACTACGTTGGTATGAACAGATGTTCGCCAATGACGATCTAAGGACGTCACTGGTCAACAGCCTTATCGTCTCGGGATTCACCGTCGTGATATCCACAAGCCTCGGCGTTTCTGCTGCCTATGGAATTCATCGCTATGCCAGCGGTATGCGAACCATTTTGAATTCGGCCGCGATCATGCCGATCATGGTGCCGAGACTTATCCTTGGCATAGCGCTTCTCACCTTTTTCAACTTGTTCCAGGCGCACCTTTCGCTGGCGACCGTCGTATTCGGCCACGTGGTGTTCACGCTGCCATATGTCGTTCTCATCGTGTCGGCACGTCTTGTTGGCTTCAATCCGGCTCTGGAAGAGGCTGCGCGCGATCTGGGTGCCGGGACATTCACAGTCTTCTGGCGGATCGTTTTGCCCCTGCTACGACCGGCGATTGTGGGAGGTGCCTTGTTGTCCTTCACGCTCTCATTCGATGAAGTCGTCGTAACTTTTTTCACGACCGGCACCGACAACACACTACCGATGATGATCTGGTCAATGCTTCGCTTCGGGATCACGCCCGAGATCAACGCAGTTGCAACGTTCACAATCCTTATCAGCGGCCTCGCAGCCGTAACTGCAGAACTCATGATTCGTCGTTCGCAGAAAGCGGGCGCCGGCTGAGCAATTAGAGCTCAAAAACCAGAGGGAGTACATGACTATGACACATAGGCCTACATTCAACATCCTTGCCCCGTCGAACATTAGCCGACGAGGCCTGCTTAAAGCGATGGGCGCTGCTGGCTTCGGCGGCGTTGCGCTTGCCGGTGGGTTGAGCCCATCCCTGGCACAAAACAAAACGCTAAACTACTTCACATGGGCTGCCTGGGGCGATAAGCAATTCGTCGCCGACAGCAAGGACAATGTCGGCATTGACCTGAAGGCGACCTTCTATTCGAGTTCCGACGAGATGATGGCCAAACTGCGTGGTGGTGGCACGCGGCTTTACGACATGATTGTACCTGTTCAGAACTATGTACATCTTGCGGCCAAAGCTGGCTTGATTGAGCCGATGAATCCCGCCAACCTGCCCAACGCCAATCTGGTGTTTCCCGAGTTCCAGGGGACTGAGGATTGGAGCTATGAGGGTGAGCTCTACGGCGTTCCATTCGTCTGGGGCGCCAACGCGATCGCCTTTAACCGCAAGGAAACCGGAGACGTCACCTCTATGGATCCACTGTTCGATCCGAAGTTTGCCGGCAAGATTGCAATGCGCGACGAGCCAGAAGATTCACTGGCAGTCGGCGCGTTGCGACTGGGTATCAAGAAACCGTTCAAAATGGGCGAGCCCGAGTTGCAGGAGGTCAAAAAGCTCTTGATCTCGCAGAAACCACTCGTCCGCTCCTATTGGCGTGACTTCGCAGACGTACGCAACATGCTTGCTTCCGGAGAAGTAGTCGTGGCCTGGACCTTCCTCGCCGTCGTTGCGCCTCTGCGTGAAGCCGGTATCGACGCCGGTTGGGTCTGGCCGAAGGAAGGTGCTGTCGGCTGGAGTGAAGCGATAACCGCAGTCAAGGGAACCAAGAATCTCGCTCTGGTCGAACAATATGCGAACCACTCGCTCTCGGCCGAATATGGAGAAATGATGGCTCGTACCACACGTTACGCGCCGGCCTCAAAGGCGGCCGTCGACAAGCTTGAGCCCGAACTAATCAAAGATCTTGGTATTAACACGGCAACCATCGATCGTCTCGCTTTCAAACAGGTGCCGGCTGATAAAGCTCGGTGGAACGAGATCTGGAACGAAGTTAAGGCCGCCTGACCAACAGATTCATGGCGCCGTATGTACTTGCGGTCGTACGGCGCCGATTCCAATGATAACAATGGGAAAACCTCATGACCGAGATTGACGTTAGGCTTCGCGGAGTGACAAAGCGCTTCGGCGACTTTGTAGCGGTCGATGCCATAGATCTCGATATACAACGCGGGCGTTTCGTCACGTTGTTAGGCCCGAGCGGCTGCGGAAAGACAACCACACTCAGGATGATTGGTGGGTTCGAAAAACCAGATCTGGGCAACGTTGAGGTCGGAGGTGAACCAGTGATTGGCTCGTCCTCCAATCATCATACGCGAATGGTATTCCAAAGCTACGCGCTGTTTCCACATATGAAGATATCCGAGAACATTGCATTTGGGCTGCGCATGGCGCGAAAGCCGGACCAGGAGATCCGCAGCAGTTGCGCCGAGATTGTGGAACTGCTCGGTCTTTTAGGGCAGGAAGATAAGTATCCCAACCAACTCAGCGGCGGGCAACAGCAGCGCGTTGCGCTGGCGCGCGCGCTGGTGACGCGGCCTCGCGTTCTGCTTCTCGACGAACCGCTGGGCGCGCTCGATCTCAAGATGCGCAAACGTATGCAAATCGAATTGAAGAACCTTCAAAGGGAGGTCGGAATCACGTTCATCTACGTCACCCACGACCAGGAAGAAGCTATGAACCTCTCCGACGAGATCGTGGTTATGGATGGGGGTCGGATTGTCCAGTCGGGCGCGCCAGCAGACATCTATAGTTCGCCGGCGACCCCTTACGTCGCCGACTTCATCGGCGAAACGAACCTTGTGGAGGCAGTCATCGTATCACAAAGCGAAGACAAGATAGTTGCGCGCTCCGTTTTGGGCGACATCGTAGCCAGACCGACGATCGGTCTCGACGCTCGTGAAAACGATCCAGTGGTGGTCGCAATTCGGCCCGAGCACTTCACCTTGGGTGAAGACGTGCACGGACAGTCCAACCAGACAAGCGGCACAATCCGCGAGATTTCCTTTCTCGGCGCAGTGACCCGTGTGATCGTCGAAAGCAAGGGTCTGTCTCTCTCAGTCGACCATCGCGGTCGCCTGGCCTCCTCGATTGGTGATGTCGTCAAGGTCAGCTTTGCGGGAGACGATGTCGTAGTCATGTCACCGCAAGCCTGAACCCGACGCCTCGAAAACAGAACAGGAATTTTCCTATGACTTTCACAATCGTCGCCCGATGCACTCGGACGGGTAACATGGGTGTAAGTATGGCCACCAGCTCGCCAGCGGTCGGCAATCGATGTGCGTTTGTTTCTCGGGATGGCGCTGTCGGATTTCAAGCGATAGCAGAACCTCGATTGGGAGCAGCTACGCTACGCTTCGTGGAAGCTCGTCATTCGCCCCGAGCTGCTATCGAGTTGATACAACGCGCTGACGACTGGCCCGATCATAGGCAGATCGGGATTGTAGACGCGGACGGACGCTCCGCTGCTCATACCGGTAAAATGAACATGGATTGGGCGGGACATCGCGTTGGGCCAGGTTATGTAGCCATGGGCAACCTCATTACCGGTGAGGAAGTCGTCTCGGCAATCGAAGCCGCTTTTTTGAGCAGCCATGACGAGGACCTGGAGGAACGCCTCATTCGTGCAATTGAGGCTGGTCGTGACGCCGGTGGACAGGAGGAAGGACAATTGTCAGCTTCAATCCTTAGCTTCGGTCGCGAAACGTTTGCGCGTTGCGACCTTCGCGTAGACCATTCGCCCGAGCCAATCGCAGAACTTCGCCGCATTTTTGACTGGTATCGTCCCCTCATCCCCTATTTTCTTGACCGAACTGCCGACCCCAACCAGCTCCGGCACAAGGACTGGCTGATAGCAAAGGCTCAAGCCACGAACAAATGACACCGGACGTAACATCCACCGTCTAGTCGCACCCGATCCGACAATACAGAGAAACATGAAATTGCAACAGATTACAAAACCGATTCCGCCCTCCAGATTGCGCATAGGCGTTGATGTTGGCGGCACGTTTACTGACCTCGTTGTCGTCTTAGTGTCGGTCCACAAAGAAGTTGAATGATATGAATCGTTTGTGATTCCATGCCGTTGATTTGATTCGACGATGGGATGGAAGCGATGTGGACGAAAGCGAACCGTGGGAAATACAATCGGGAT
>Ga0208648_1000589_pt1 | contig 35286 bp, 36 predicted proteins | sample AntAceMetag02UKL_FD_184772 | JGI IMG/M metagenome (GOLD analysis project Ga0208648, IMG submission 184772) | Saline lake microbial communities from Ace Lake, Antarctica - Antarctic Ace Lake Metagenome 02UKL (SPAdes) (version 2) | ecosystem: Environmental > Aquatic > Non-marine Saline and...
CTTGCCCCTTGCCCCTTGCCCCTTGCCCCTTGCAATGGCCCTGAAATAGCCATGAATAGCCAACGTCAATATGAACAGCAGCTAAATGGCAGGTTCACAAAGCATTCAGTGCGGCAAGGCCATAGTCCAATCACAGTTGAAGCACTCTTGAACATTTCAGTTGAACATGGAGGACGATCATGAACAGGAAATTTACAGCAACCGCACTCGCCGCACTGGTTTGCATGACCACCGCATCGCAGGCTCTGGATCTCAAGGCCGGTGGTCAGCCAGCGCTGAAGGTCACCAAAATGCAGATGGGTATCCAGTCTCCAGCCACCAATGCATGTCCAGCGCAAGCGAAACAGAAGATCTGGGTTTTCACCAACAAGGCCGGTGCCGTGCCCATCTTCATTGCCCGCGATGGCGGCGGCGTGGCCGGCCCCTTCATGGTAAACACCAAGCCAACCGGCAATGGTGACTTCATGGGGGTCTACTCAAAGACCCTGAAAATATACCAGCCTATCGATGCACGCTACCGCGCATCGGCACCCAAGCACAAGCAGCTGAGCAATTGGGTTGCGCTCAAGGCAAGTTGCAAAATCGGTCTGGGAGGCAATGGCGGTTTAAAAAAATGAACCTGAGCCTGTGATCGTGTGCCCAGGCATCCGATCCTGCAGGCGGAAAGGGTCAGTCGGTAAAGACGTGCCTGTGACGGATCCAAACAATGGCCGCCACAGGCAATTTCGCCTTTTGCTGTTTACACAATGCCTGAACAACACATAACGATAGAGCAACAGTCAATTTTCGACAAAGACGCTGATTCATGACAGATCAAAAGGACGCGGCCAGAGCTGCATTTTTTCCCATCACGGCAGGTCAATACATGCCACCCTTTATTGGTCTCCTAACCGCTGCGGGAAAATGCGATGTGCAGAATAGTTGCGCGTCAGCCCTGCCTTGCTTCAACGGATATGCCCTGTCATGAATTCATTGTGGATCGATGCCGATATGGGCTTTGACGACATGCTCGCCATCATGATGGTGGACCATTCGACACGGATGATCGCCGGTTGCTCGCTGGTATTTGGCAACGCACCGCTTCCACAGGTTTGCAAGAATGCAGCCAGTATGGCGGCAACATTCAATTGGACCTTCCCGATCCATATCGGCGCTGCAAAACCGCTGGTTGGAGATCTGGTGACGGCGGGACATGTGCTGGGTCCCACCGGTTTGCCAACGCTGGGCCGGGCCTTGCCTGATGCAGACCCGTTGCCGCAGCGGGCAGCGGCTCTTGCAGCGCTTGTCCAATGGCTGGAAAATGCCGATGGTAAGGCCGAATTGCTGGCACTTGGGCCGCTGACCAATATTGCCATCCTGTGTCTGGCGCGCCCCGACCTCTTGCCACAACTGCAGTGCATTACCTGGATGGGTGGCGGCGCGACGTCCGGCAACCACACGGCGTCTGCCGAGTTCAATGCCTTTGCCGATCCGGAAGCCGCAGCCATTGTCTGTGCAAGTGGCGTGCCGTTCAAAATGGTTGATCTGGATGCCTGCCGTCAGGTCACGGTCTCGCCCGCTGATCTGATCGGCCTGCAGAAAACTGACACGCCGAAAGCGGCGCTGCTGCACGATCTGTTTGGTGGTTATATCAATATCGGCATTTCAAAGGGTCGGGAATCAATGGCGCTCTATGATCCCGTCGCAGCAGCACCGCTGATTGATAAAACCACCCTGGCTTTTCAGACCATGTCCATCGCAGTAGAATGCGCGGGCAATCTCACCCGTGGCCGCACGGTCATTGATGCTTCGGCAAAAGGTACGGGAGCCACACAATTGGGCACCAGGGCCAACGCCACGCGCATCCGTGAAATGGCGCTTGCCACCCTCCTGGAAGCCGCCACAGGATAGTCCATCGTGCGGGGCGGAGGAGTTTTGGAACTGTGCCACTTTTCAGATACAGGAGCTCGCTATCCCGCAAAATGAAAAAGGGCGCCATCTGGCAGAATGACGCCCTTTGTCAGAGACATTTCAGCCCTTAGAAGTGGTAGGCTGCACCAACACGCAGGCTGTGGATATCGGTTGAAACTCCAGCCGGAGCACCAACATCCTGGAATGTATCCTGGAAATTCATATAGAGATATTCGGCTTTGGCACTGATATTGTCAGTGAACATATATTCCGCGCCAGCGCCAATGGCGTATCCATATTCAACACCCGGGTTGCCGCCACCGCCATTGTTCTTGAAATCCATGATGCCGAGACCACCGGTCGCGTAGATCAAGGTGCGATCCATGGCATAACCCAGGCGGGCGCGCACGCTGCCGAAACTGCTCAACTCATAGCCAAAACCACCATAGGTTCCAAATGCTGCGTTGTAATCGGCTTCGGCACCGAGAACGAACTGGTTGGCGAACTGATAATTGTAACCGGCATAGCCGCCGAGACTGCCGCTCGATTGACTTCCCGCGATGCCTTCAACATTGGCGTGATAATAGCCACCCTGCGCACCAGCATAAAAACCGGTCCAGCTGAAATTGGGCGCCTGAAGGGGAATGTAGGGATCGGGTGAGATAAGGTCTGCAGCCTGGGAGACGCCTGCAGACGCGAGCACTGACAGTGCTATAAGGGAACAACTACTAAGAAGCTTTTTCATACTCAATACACCTGTTACTTTGCTTCGATGACTTTCACGATAGGGGCACAATAGGAGAACGATATGGGGGGATTGTGTCCAAACGGGCATGACCCGAACTATTCTCTGTTCTGGATCAGATTTGCTTGCCAACAAATTCATATTGCAACAAATCTGTTAATCGATCGTTAACATCTGATTCGCAAAGACGGTGATTTTTCAGGCCGCTTTGGGCTCCAGATGGCGTTCAACAAGCCGCACCCAGAAATTGACCCCCGTCGGGATGGACGCGTCGTTGAAATCATAGGCTGTGTTGTGATGCAATGCACCATTGACGGCAGGGCCATTGCCAAGCCAGACATAGGCGCCCGGAATATCCTGCGAGAAAAAGGCAAAATCATCGCCAGCGGTGGAAGGTGGAAAATCGGTTCTCACGCCTGCCTGACAGACGTCTCGGGCGGCATCCAGTGCCTGAGCGGCAGCTGCAGGATTGTTGACCACCGGCGGAATGCGGCGAATATAGTCGTAGGCGACTTCAATGCCGAACATCGATGCAATGCCGCTGGCCAAACGACCGATTTCAAGTTCCAGCTGATCGCGCACATGGGGCGCATAGGCGCGGGCCGTGCCACCGATCTCGACAAAATCGGGTATGACATTGAGCGCATTGGGATCACCTGCGTGAACCGAACAGGCACTCACGACAGCTGGTTGCAGAGGATCGACAATGCGGCCGACAATCGTTTGCAGTGCGGCCAGAAAATGTCCGCAGGCGGTGATTGCATCACGGCCCAGATGGGGTTTTGCGCCATGGGTGCCAACACCGGTCATGGTGATCTTCCAGGAGTCGGAACAGGCCAATTGCGGGCCGGCCACAACAGCCATTTCATCGGTCTGGAGACCGGGCATATTGTGCAGACCGTAGACCGCATCACAGGGAAATTTTGTGAATAGTCCTTCGTCGATCATGCGTTTTGCACCGCCGCGCCCTTCTTCTGCCGGCTGGAAAATGAAATGCACCGTTCCTGAAAAATTGCGCGTTTTTGCCAGTTGCCGCGCCGCGCCGATCAACAAGGTGGTGTGTCCATCGTGGCCACAGGCATGCATTTTTCCATCAACCCGGGACATATAGGGCCGGTTTGCGGTTTCCGGCATGGCCAATGCATCCATATCTGCCCGAAGACCGATTGCCGCTGCCCCATTGCCACAGGAAAGCGTACCGACCACACCGGTTTTACCCAGGCCCCGATGGACCGACAGACCGGCTTCACTCAAGAGACCAGCGACAATATCGCTGGTTCTGTGTTCTTCAAAACCCAATTCCGGGTGAGCGTGGAAATCCCGACGCAGATTTGTCAAGAATTCCAGTTCGTTTGGCGCCAGTTCGTTTGGTAAATGCAATTTGCTGAACATTGAAAATGGAACCTTTACCCTGGACAAGATACCGGCCTATCCTTGCAAATCACAAGCGGGCCGTGGGATTCCGGTTCTACACGCAATCGGCAAAAGGCTCCATTTGTTTGTTGGAAATCCTTTTGCATATCATCCCGCCTGTCATCAGGGCGGCTTTGAAACCTGAGATCAAAAACCCATGACTGCAGCCCTGTTTGAATCTTCACCCCATGCCTTCTGGCAGGAAATTGTCGCGGCAGGCACCTATGAGGAAACACCCGCGGACGGGCACCACACATTCTTTCCGGCAAAACTTGCCGATGGCCGGCAGATTGCCTTGCCCATTCGTGAACGCGACGGTGGCAGGGAGGCCCTGGCCTCGCTGATCCTCAATCAGGCCAGCCTGGAGGTTCTCGATACGTTGGCCTGCGAACTTGCGGACATGGCGCGGGCACAGGCGCCCGACATCATTGTCGGGTTGCCGACGCTGGGCCTGCCGCTGGCGCAGGAGACAGCACGTATGCTGGGCCACAAACGTTATGTGGCGCTCAGCACGTCACGGAAATTCTGGTACGATGAAGACCTGTCCGTTCCACTGCGTTCCATCACCAGCCCCGGCCAGGAAAAGCGGCTCTATATGGACCCGCGCATGCTGCCTTTGTTGCAGGACCGTTCGGTTTTCCTCATCGACGACGTGCTGAGCACGGGCACTTCCATAGTGGCAGCCTGCCGATTATTGGAAAAATGCGGCATAGAACCGTCCCTGATCGGCTGCGCCATGCTGCAGACACATCGCTGGCGCGCGGCGATCTCATCGCATGATCCAAATCTTGTGGACCGGGTTCTGTGCGTCTTTTCAACACCCCGCCTGACACGCGGCGATGATGGCGGATGGCGACCGCGTGACAGGTCCGGCATGGCAGGTCCGGCATGACAGTTGTAGCGACGAAACACATTTTGGAGGCCGATAATGTCAAATGCTCCAACCTATGAAATAGATCCCAAATCGTTCTGGGATGATCCCTACCCGGACCTCGAGCGCATGCGGGCACAGGCGCCCATTGCCTATGTGCCGCAACTGGGTGCGACCTTGCTGACCAAGCGCGACGATATCTTCACCTGCGAGAAAAACATCGAGGTTTTTGCCTCAAACCAGCCGGGTGGCCTGATGAATGTCCTGATGGGACACAACATGATGCGCAAGGACGGCGAAGCCCATATGGCCGAGCGCAGGCAATATTATCCGGCAGTTTCGGGCCGCGTCGTGCGCGAGGTCTGGAAAGCGCAATTCGTGGCCCATGCCAATCGCATACTCGATGCCCTCGAACCGGCCAAATCGGCCGAACTCGTCAAAGCCTACGCCCTGCCGCTATCGGCTGAATCCCTGAAGTCATTGACCGGCCTGACCAATATGCGTTTTGAGGACATGGATGCCTGGAGTCAGGGCATGATTGACGGCATCGCCAATTATCAGGGTGACGCGGAGATAGAAAGACGCTGTCACGCCGCCACCGCTGGAATCGATGCGGCCATTGATGACATGTTGCCAATGGTGCGCAAACATCCGAACCACAGCCTGCTGTCCGTCATGCTGGAGGCGGGCATGCCGATCGACAATATTCGTGCCAATATCAAGCTCACCATTTCCGGCGGTCAGAACGAGCCGCGCGATGCGATTGCCGGATGTATCTGGGCCCTGCTGACACACCCGGACCAATGGGCGCTGGTGCGGGATGGGACGGTCAGTTGGCAGCAGGTCTTTGAAGAATATTGTCGCTGGATATCGCCCATCGGCATGACGCCGCGGCGTATCGCCCAACTCCACAGTTTTGGCGGCGTCGCCTTCGAACCGGATGAACGGGTTTTCTTCATGTTCGGATCGGCCAACCGCGATGAGGCGCATTTTGACCAGGCCGGTCGTTTTGACATCACACGCAACAATCAAAAGAGCATGCCGTTTGGGGCCGGCCCGCATTTCTGCGCCGGTGCTGCCGCTTCGCGCACTCTGATAGCAGAGGTCGCCCTGCCTTTGCTTTTTGACCGGTTGGACAATCTGGCTCTGGACCACGCGCAGGATGTCAGGCTCGGCGGCTGGGCGTTCCGCGGCCTGTTGAACCTGCCCGCCACGTGGCAAATGCCATGAGCTGCACCAAGGCTGGAGTCATGGCGCCATTGCCGGAGGGCTTGGCTTCACATGAAAACCGGATAAAGCGATGCCATCAGCAGGATCGCCATGGTGATGTTGAAAAACCTCAAGCGCCTTTGGCTGGTGAGAATTTTTTGCATCTGTTGGCCCAATATCGTCCATGAGCCCACGGATGGGAGGTTGATGGCGCCGAAGACCATGGCCACAAGACCAATGGCATAAAGATTTTGCGCAGGCGCATAGACGGTGACGGACGTCAGCGCCATCGCCCAGGCTTTCGGGTTTACCCATTGAAACAGCGCGGCCTGAATGAAGGTGATTGGTTTGCCTTTCTCCTCGGCGCTCTTCGATGGGGCCGCGGTTGCAATCTTCCAGGCCAGATAGGCAAGATAGCCAACGCTCAGCGTCTTGAGGACCGTATGGCTGAGTGGATAGGTTTCAAATATCTGCACCAGGCCCATCCCCACGAGGATGATCATCAAGATAAATCCGAAACCCACGCCCAGCATGTGGGGCAAGGTTCGGCGGAATCCAAAATTGGCCCCCGATGCCATGAGCATCAGATTGTTCGGCCCGGGTGTAATGGATGTGACGAAGGCAAAGGCTGCCAGTGCGGTGAAAATTTCTTGGGTCATGGAGCAAGAATATGTGCTGATGAGAGATTAAAGGTTGCTATCTACATCAATTATCCCGAAATATTGCAATATATGACCAATGATGACACCAGAACCGATGACATATTGCGCATCCTCTCCAAAAACGGCCGCATCACCAATCTGGAGCTGGCTGACAAGGTGGGGCTGTCCCCTTCTGCCTGCCTGCGCCGGGTACAGGAGCTTGAACGCAGCGGCGTGATCAAGGGGTATCGCGCCGTGCTTGATCAGGCAGCCCTGGGCAGAGGTTTGACCGCCTATATCGGCGTGGGCCTTTCCGATCATTCCAAAGCCTCTCAGGAGGCTTTCGAGCGATCCATCGCCAGCGCCCGGGAAGTGCGTGAGTGTCACAATATCACCGGCGCAATCGAATATATGCTGCGTGTCGAAGTCGCTGATATTGCTGCCTACAAGACCTTTCATACCGATGTGCTGGGCACGCTGCCGCAAGTCAGTTCGATCACATCCTACGTGGTTCTGGAATCGCCCAAGGACGAACGTGGATGACCGGAAGACACAGTCTTGTGCGGCACTGCGGTCCAAATGTCATTTAGAGCCGTCTTGAAACTTCGAAACCATCAGAATGCCGCGGAGGCTGATGCAGGGTGCTTTCATACAGGCCGCTGTCGCGCAGATGATGCAGATAGGGGCCAAGCTGAGATGCAAACATCACGGCATTGTCGCTCACCACAATCGTACCGGTGCGAATGAGCCCCTGTTTTTCCAACAGCAGCAGATCACCCAGATAATTTTCAGCGTAGTGATCTATGAATATCAGATCAAAAGGCTCGCTGAATTCCCGTTCAATAATCTGCCTGGCCTTGCCGCATATCACTTGAATGTTTTGCTCCAGGCCGGCGAACTCAATGATCCGGCGCGCAATGGCTGCGGTATCCGGATCAATTTCCAACGTCAGAATTTCTGCCGATGGGTCGAGGTTGTGCGCCATGCGAATGGCCGAATAGCCAAAATTTGTTCCAAGTTCCAAAATGCGCTTTGCCGCACTGTGTCGCAGCACTTCGTCGAAGAGAGCGCCCTTTTCCTGCCCGAGATGAATCAACCCACCCATCGTCTCTGCATAATCGTCTATGGCCTGCAGAACCGAAGGCGCCTCTCCGGGAACGGCAAGCTTTGTGACATATTTCAGCAGGTTTCTCGACATCCGTCATCCTTTGACACGTTGAGCAATCTTGCGTGGTGTATTGTGCGCATGACAGCCAACGTTCGCACAGGTGTCAAAGATTCACGCGGAATGCAACCGAATACCCAACCTATTCCAAAAGCCATGCACAGGTCTGGTCACCCACATCCTCGCAGGGCTCGTAGACCGCCATCCGGCTTTTGCTACCGTCCTCCCAAACCACTTGCACTGCAACGGTGCTGGCGGCACCCGCATCAAGGCGAATGAGGATGTCTTCCACACCCGAATCCGGTGGCAGCGCAAAGGGATTTTGCGGATTGCAGGCAACCAGTGGAAATTGCCGGTCGAGTTCGGTTGAATTGACCGAGTAACGGATTTCCTGCAACCGGCAATGCAGGGTTTGCAAAGCCGAGAAGTAAACCAACTGGCGACCATCGATATTGCGAAAACTCACCCAGCCACCCTCCAGATTGCCGTCGAGCATTGCCTGGTAGGTCGTCATGGGTGGGATGCGTGATTTTTGCTGCCCCACGGCATGGTTGGCCGTTGGCAACACGATGCAAAGGGCAAAAAACGCCGCCAGAAATGGACGAAAGGCGCGGGTTCGATTTTCCTGTCGCATGAAACATTCCTCATTTGGGTCAAGACTGAAGGCAAGGAGAGAAAATATCAAGGGCTCAATCGCGGGATACGGATGGCTTTGGTTGTGTCTTGACGGCTGCTTTGTGTCTTGACGCCGTACGCGCCTTCGGCGCTGGCTCCAGACGGGGCGGGGCACGAGCCCCGACGGCCCATTGACCAGGAATTGGCGCGCTTGCCGCCTTTGGCGGATGAGTGCCAAGCAGTAAGGCAGTGCTTGTAGCGCCCGGTGCCTTACTTCGGGGCACTCAACAGGCTGCGACCGCAGCCCGGCCAACTTTTTGGCCGCACCCGGTGTAGGCAGGCGCTTCAGCGCCGCTCGCCGTGAACAGAAAAGATTCACGAAACTGCAGCGCAACTCCCGCGTTCTCCGGAATACTCTTCTGAGGTGCGGCAAACCGGTGCCTCGCTCCGGGCACCCCCCGCCAAAATCACTGAACTGCATTCCAAAAACAGATCACTTGATTTTTTTGAAAAACTGGCTCCTAATCCGGCAAAATGAGGGGGGATACTCGGATGAAGATCAAAATATTATTTGCCTTTGCACTTGTCCTTTCAACGTCACAGGCTTTGGCGGAGACATTGCTTGAACGGGGTGAATACCTTGTTCGCGGGCCCATGGGCTGCGGAAATTGTCATACGCCTCTTGGCCCGGATGGTCCTGTTGCCGGCCAGGAGTTGACCGGAAGGCTGGTGGATAAAAACGAAGCGTTCACGGCGATTGCACCCAATATCACTCCGGCTGGCCGCGTTGCCGGGTGGACCGACGCTCAGCTTGCAGTCGCAATCCGTGAGGGCAAACGTCCCGATGGTTCGACAATCGGACCTCCCATGCCTTTTGCCATGTACAGGGGCCTCTCCGACAACGACTTGAAAGCCGTTGTGGCTTTTCTTCGCACGCTGCCATCTGTCGAGAGTGACGTGGGCGAATCTGAATACCATATCGAACTTCCCCCCGCTTACGGGCCACCCGTGGGCAGCGTGGCTGACATTCCGCGTGGGATCACGGCTCAATATGGTGCCTATCTCGCAGGGCCTGTCGCCCATTGCATGGAATGTCACACGCCAATGGGACCGAATGGGCCGATGCTTGAGAAAGCCGGCCAGGGCGGATTCGAATTTCACGGGCCATGGGGCGTGTCGATCGCGCCGAATATCACCCCTCATGAAGATGGCATCGCGGGCACCACAGACAGTGAACTTGCCATGATGATCACCCAGGGCAAGAGGCCGGGCGGGACCATGATGTTACCGCCGATGCCCTATGGTTATCTGGCGCAGATGACGGACGATGACATGGCCGCGATCATTGCTTATCTGCGGGTGCTGCCGCCCTTGCCAGACCCGCAATAATTTTCTTGACTTGAGCGGTTCACGAGCACTTGGATTTACCGGGTCATAAAATGCTCCAGAGCATGTCTGGCTTTCATTGAACCACTCTGTAAGTGATCCAGTGAGTCGATCCGCCAGGAAGGCGGTAAAGAGCGATGCTTTCGCTTCGCTCAAAACGTCTGACGCAGCGGGCGGCCACTGGTCGCGAACCCCTCGGGCCAGCTGTTTTTTCGCCATTATCTACGTCGTTCCGCTTGCCCGTACCTTGAGGTACGCGCTTCGCGAACCAACTTGATCCTGACCAAAAAACAACTGGCAGAGTGAATCAATGAAAGCAAGACAGGCTCTAGATCTCCGAGACGACCACGCGTTCTGCGGCATGCTCTCTTGCGACAATATAGAGGCCGGAGCAGACCGTAATGAGAATACCGATTGCGGCAAGCCCATTGGGCAGATCGTTGAAGATCAGCCAGCCGACGAATGTAGCGAAAGGGATTTCCAGATATTGCATGGGCGCCAGTGTCGCTGACGGCGCAAAACGCAGCGACCATGTCATGAGAAGATGGGCGAAGGTTCCAAGAACACCGATTGCGGCAAGCAGAATGGCGTCACGCTGGTTGGGGATGATCAGTTCGAATGCTGGATGGTCGCTGCCGGACCCCAGAAGAAAATAGGTACCCAGGATCAGGGTTGCCACCAATCCACTAACGGCCTGCAAGCTGATGGGATCACTGTCTTTTGCCACCTGACGGGTAACCAGCATGAACAGAGCAAAAACCAGGGCGACGATCAGCGGCAACAGAGCCGGCGCGCCGACGGCGGCAAAACTTGGCTGGATGACCAGCAATGTGCCGACAAACCCGACAGCGCAGGCGGCCAGCCGGCGTGGTCCGACCTGTTCCTTCAAAACCAGCTTGCCCAACAAAAGCATGATAAACGGCATGACGAATGCAATGGCAATGGCGTCTGCCAGGGGCAGAAAGCGCAACGCATAGAACATGGTGCCGATACCGATGATATGCAGTACCGTTCGAATGATGGTCAGCCTCAGCACGCGCCCCGACATGCGCAGGGTTCCATTGGTCAGCCAGATGATGGGCAAAAGCAGAATGAATTGCGCGCCAAAGCGGATGAGCAACAATTGTCCGAGCGGGATGGTGCCGCCCAGCAGTTTGGCAATGGAATCACCCAGCGGTGCAAGTGCGCAAAATCCGAGCATCAGTGCTATGCCCAGGACAGGCCGGTCAACAGTCATTGTGGCTCAACACCTGTGGCAGAAAATTCGGTGCCCAGGTGCGGTGAAACTGAATTTGGTTTCGGCATGCGACGACTGAAGGCCTCCGCCTCGCGTTGCCAATGGTCCAGATGGCCCTGGCGCTTCAATCTTGCAGCGGCCTTGGGGCCAATCATCCTTTGCATCCTATCCTCATCGCCCATCTGTGTCAGCACCTCTCCAACCATGTCCAGCAAATCAGCATCAACCGGAACGCCGTAGGTTTCGCAGAATTTCCTGAGTCTGCGACTGCCATTTTGCACATCCGTCTCGGCAAAGGCTTTCATATCCGTTGCATGAAAGGACAGGGGCACCATCCAATAGGCCGCATAGGCAACATCCCTTATGCGGGGTCCGGGACCAGCCAGATCAAAATCCAGCACCGCATGGGGAATACCATTTGAATAGACGAAATTATAAGGCGCAAAATCATTGTGACAAATCACTTCATGACGCGCTGCATCCGGATAGGCGCATGCCCATAGTGCGCCCTCGCCCGGCGGAAAATCTTCCGTTGCATCGTGATAGGCGCGTAGCAAGCGGGCAGCGGCGACCAATGGTCCATCATCTGCCCAGATGTGCGGTATTTGGCCTGTGTCTCCTTCCACCCAGCTCAGGATTTCCCGGTCCTTCACATCAGTCCCGAGAAATCTCGGACACCCGGAAAACTGTCTGTTTTCCAAGTGCTGCAGCAAATGGTGGATTGTCGCACTGGCAGGTGTTTGGGCGCGCCGAACCGTATCGCCAACACGCGCGATCTCGGCATTGGCATTGCCGCCGAACAAAGGAAATTCGATTTCAGACAAAATACGTGTCCTTACCCACCAGCAGACTTTGCCACGATTGCCCGCTTGTGGCAAATGGAGCGCTGAAATTTGCCGGCCTTGTTGAGACTTGAAATTGTGGCAGACGCGCTATTGTCTGCAGTGAAACGCCCTGTTGCCAAGGCAATGGCATGCATCAATGGTCGATTGCGATGATGCCGCAGCACCCGATCGGAAAACCGTTTCACACTTTTCCGGAAACAATCAAACATGCGCGTTATCTGATCGGAAAACCGTTTCACACTTTTCCGGAAACAATCAAACATGCGCGTTATCTGATCGGAAAACCGTTTCACACTTTTCCGGAAACGCTGTGCCGGATATCAAATCCGCTAAGGTTTGGGTCGGCAACAACTTCCGTGCTGTCCCAATCCTGGACATCGACTTCCAGCGGGCCGAGGCAGCAGGCCATTTCAAAGGCACCAATCAGCGCCTCTGGTCCTTCTATGTGGGTGAGCACCCGATTGCCCTCCTCGCGTATCCAGCCGGTCAAGCTGAGTCGGTTGGCGCGGGCGATGGCAAATTCCACGAAGGCCGGTCCCAGCATGCCGTAAAACGCCATCATGACCGCGACGGGGTGCTCACCACCCCGCCCGAAAGGGCCGGAATCCTGACAATTGCGATTGTTCATCACATCCGGCCCCACTTTGTACTGTCAGTTCGGCACGCTGCCATCCACACCCTTGACCAGCCAGTTCATACCGAAAATTTCGCCATCAGGCAGAGTGGCGCCTGCTGCCACCCGCTCGGTGCCGTCCTGATCAATGATGGGTCCGTCAAATGCATGACTCTGGCCTGCGGCAAAACTCTCCTCTGTCTTTTTCAGTTCAGCCATCTGCTCATCACTCAGATCTTTGCTCCAGGCAGCCATCTTGACCGCACCTTCGCTCAGCCCACCGCGAAAATCAGCGCCCTTGAACTTGCCGTCCAACTTGTCCTGCACCAAAGACACGAAATAGTCCGACCAGTCATTGGTGACCGAAGCAAGCACGCTGTTGGGACCATAGGCGCTCATGTCAGAGCTGGTATTGACCACATAGATGCCTTCAGCCTCCGCGACATTAACAACTGACGGGGTATCCTGATGCAGGGAGAACAGGACGTCCGCACCCTGGGAGATCAGCGCCCGGGCAGCTTCCTGCGCCTTTGGCGGATCAAACCAGGAATTCAGCCAAATCACCTTGACCTGTGCTTCGGGATTGACCTTCTGGGCGGCAAGGGTGATCGCGTTGACTTCGGCCACGACCTCGGGGATAGCGAAGGCAGCGACCATCCCGATAATGTTGCTTTTGGTGACCATGCCGGCGGCCATGCCGCCGAGATAGAAGCCCTCGTAATTGCGCGCAGTGAAGGTGGCGAAATTATCCGCCTGTTTGTAACCACTGGCATGAATCATGGCAACTTCAGGATGAGAACGCGCCAGTTTCAGACCATCATTCATGTAACCGAATGAACCCAGCATCAACATGGTGGCACCGTCGCTGATCATCTGGTTCATAACCCGTGCTGCATCGGGACCTTCGGGAACGCTTTCAACCATCGTCGTCTCGACCCTGTCACCAAAAGCCGCCTCAACCGCTTCACGACCGAGATCAAGCTGTTTGGCCCAGCCGACATCCGCTGCCGGAGACGGGAGGATAAATCCCATTTTCAGATCCGCAGCGTGGCCGGTCGTTGCCAGTCCCGCAGCGAGAAGAATTGCTGTCAGTATACGTTTCATTGTGTACCCTTTCTTTTGGTTGGTTATTTTGCTTCATGATAGATTTGCCCCAGCGAGACTGGTGCATTCAGCCGGATACGCTGCGGATCCATTGACAACATCGCGATGGCGATGATTGTCACGATATAGGGAACGCTGGTCAGAACCTGAGAGGGAATGGCGATGCCGGTGCTCTGAACAAGCAAGCCCGCCAAAGTGGTCATACCGAAGAGATAGGCGCCGATGGCGACGCGCCCGGACCGCCAGGTGCCGAATACGACCAGCGCCACAACAATCCAGCCGCGTCCGGCTATGATTCCGTCCGACCAGAGCGTAGCGGAAGCGATGGAGATGAACGCTCCCGCGATCCCTGCGCAAAAGCCGCCATAAAGAACCGCACAAAAGCGCACCAGAACCACATTGTAGCCAATGGCATGGGCAGCCTCGGGTGCTTCACCGACGGCGCGAATAACCAGCCCGACTTTGGTCGAACGCAAAAGCCACCAGGTGGCGACGGCCAGCAATGGCGCGCAATAGACCAGCGCCACATGGTCGAACAGGCCCGGACCGATCACCGGTACATTCGAGAGAAACGGGATCGGCAATTCGTGCATCGGTGCAATGGTCGAACTCTCATAGGGCCGCCCGATCAGGCCTGACAGACCGATACCCAGGATTCCGACGGCAATGCCGGAGGCCACCTGGTTACCCAGGGTCACAAGAACGACGAAACCGAAAACCGCCGCCAGCGCGGCAGCCGCGACCCCGCCCGCCAGCAGGGCAAGCCAGTAGGACCCGGACGCTGTCGCAACAATGAAGCCGGTGACGGCGCCCAATGCCATCATTCCCTCGATGCTCAGATTCAGGACGCCGGATTTTTCGGTAACAAGCTCACCCAGCGCGGCGATCAGCAGCGGTGTGGCCGCCAGAAGCGTACCGGACAGAAGAAATGTCAATGTATCCATCAAACGCGCTCCTGTCGGTTCGGCGCCGGCTTCCTGAGTTGGACACGGTAATCGCTGAAGACACGCGATGCGATATAGGAGACCAGCAAAACGCCCTGCAGAACAGTATTGACCGAATAAGGAACCTTGGCTGAGGTCTGCGCGATGTCACCGCCGACATAGATCAATGCCATGAAGAATGCCGCTGCCAGAATGCCAAGCGCGTTCAGCCCACCCAGAAAGGCCACGATAATCGCGGCAAAACCGTATCCAGGAGTCACGACCCGCTGCAACTGCCCCAGGGGTCCGGCAACCTCGAAGACACCGGCGATGCCGGCACACGTACCTCCGACAAGCAGGCTGACCCAAATCGCCTGCTTTTCGCCAAAACCTGCATAGCGGGCGGCATCGGGAGCGCTGCCTCCGACCTGCAACCTGTAGCCGGGGAACGACCTCTGCATGAAAAACCATGCCAGAAGCGTTACCAGAACCGCAAAGAAGATCGAAATATTGGCACGTGTATTGGCCAGCAGAACTGGCAGCATTGCCACATCGGGAAACAGCGCCGATTGGGGGAAGTTGAACCCGAAGGGATCGCGCAGCGGGCCGGAAATCAGATAATACAACACTTGCAGCGCAATACTGTTCAGCATCAGCGTGACGAGAATCTCGTTGGCATTCATGCGAACACGCAGCACCGCAGCGATTGCCGCCCAAGCCATACCAAAGATTGCGCCAACCACAACCATCGCCGGCAGCATCAGGATATTGCCGCTATCATTGAACCAGATAGGCAGCAGGCTGCCACCGATGGCACCCATGATCAGTTGCCCTTCGGCCCCGATATTCCAGATCCTGGCACGAAAACCAATCGCAAGCCCCTGGGCGATGAGCAAAAGCGGCGCCATCTTCAGGATTACTTCGGCAAAATTGAACCTCGTCGCCATCGGCGCGATGTAGAGGTAGTAAAGCGCCCGCGATGGCGATACATCAAGGCTGGTCAGGATAATAATGCTGGCCACGATCGTGGTGCATACCGCGATGAGTGGCGGAATGATCGCGCTGAAGCGCGTTCGCCGCGTGCGGGTTTCGATGGAAAACGGAAACACACTCATGGCCCGCTCACCTCGACGGACAGTTTTTCGGGGGAAAAATTGCCTGCCATATAGGACCCGATCAGTTCGTCCGTCACGTCGCCGCGCGCGATCGAAGGCGAAAGGCTGCCACGAAACAGTGCATGAACCCGGTCGGCAATTTCGACAAGTTCCTCCAGCTCATCGCTGATAATCAGGATCGCCACGCCTTCATCCCGAAGATCGACAAGCCTTTGCCGGATGGCCGAAGCAGCGCCAATGTCAACACCCCATGTCGGCTGAGAAGCAACCAGAATTTTGGGTTTCAGGGCCAATTCACGCCCGACAATGAATTTTTGCAAATTGCCGCCCGACAGGCTCCGCGCCTCGGCATCGCCACCGCTGCAACGCACATCCATCTCGTGGATGCAGTCCTGAGCAAACTTTGAGACAGCCGCGTTGCGAACAAAACCATAGGCCACGAGATTCTGAGCATAGCCGGTCAGAAGGGCGTTCTGCTCCAAGGTCATTTCGGCGACCGAACCGCGTCCGTTTCGGTCTTCAGGCACGAAAGCCATTCCTTGAGCACGGCGGTGGCCACAGTCGGAATGCCCGCAATCCCCGCCAAACAGCCGAACGCTGCCATTCTGTTTTGCAGGCAGTGGCTGTTCACCTGACAAAACCGCTGCAAGTTCGCGTTGACCATTGCCGGATACGCCGGCTATCCCGACGATTTCTCCAGGACGCACCTGCATACTTATATCATCCAGTCTTGTTCCAAAGGGATCGTCCGGAGCAAGGGTCAGATTGTGTAGTGAAAGCGCCGGAACATCCGAGGGTTTCGCTGCAGACCTTGATGGATGCGGGATGTCACGCCCGATCATGAGCTTTGCCAGCGATGCGCTGCTTTCAACCGCCGGATCGACTGTCGCGACAATCCGCCCGGCTCGCATCACCGTTGCCTTGTGACAAAGGCTGCGGATTTCTTCCAGCTTGTGGCTGATAAACAGGACCGCGCATCCCGACGCCGCCAGTTTACGGATTGTCTCAAACAGAATCGGCACTGCACTCGGTGGCAGAACCGAGGTGGGTTCATCCATGATGATCAACTGCGGCTCCTGCAACAGGCAACGGGTAATCTCGACCCGCTGTCTCTGGCCCATCGCAAGTTTGTGAACCAATGCGTCCGGATCGACCGGCAATCCATAACGGGTGCTGACCTCTGCAATACGGCCGCGCAGCAATTTGACCGTTTCAGGGATGGCCAATGAGATGTTTTCCGCAACGGTCAAAGATTCAAACAGCGAAAAATGTTGAAAAACCATACCTATGCCTAGCGCGCGCGCATGGGCGGGATTGTGCAGGATTACAGGTTTTCCTCGCCACTTCAGCGTTCCGGAATCGGGCTTCAAGACGCCGTAGATCATTTTCATCAACGTGCTCTTGCCGGCGCCATTTTCGCCAAGGATCGCATGAATTTCACCCGGTTCGAGCTCCAGGGAGATGCCGTCATTGGCAGTGAATTCTCCAAAACGTTTGGTCAGATCCGAAATGACAAGGAGTGGATCACCTCTGCGGCTTTCAGTGGCCTGTTTCATGAGGGCTCCTTCCACATCCGTTACCCAGCCCCGTTCACAGATCAAGCACCAGCAGCCTGGATTTCGCCCGCGAGACACAAGGGGCGAATAATTGCTCGTTATCGTGCTCTTCGTCGGTCAGATACATGTCGCGGTGATCAGGATCGCCTTCAACCATTCGCGCGACGCAGGTGCCGCAAATGCCCTGTTCGCAATTTGTGGCAATTTCGATGCCGGCATCACGCATCACTTCGACAATCGATCTGTCTGGTGGAACGACCAGCTCGAGATCACTGGCCAGCAGGCGCAGGACGAAGGAGTCTCCTTCAAGTGGCAGTGGCGAAGGTGCTGCCGAAAAATGTTCGTGAAAAATACGATCCTGTGACCAATCCTCGTCCGCAGCCGCAACGCGAATGGATTCCATGAAAGCGGTTGGCCCACACATATATATCTGATCGTCGCAGGCAGCCTCCCGCAGCAATATCTGCAGGAAATCATTCAGTGCCGGTGGCACCAGGCCGAAGTGGAAAAACACATGCGGCTTCATTTGCGGGGCAGACAAAAGCATTGAAAAGGCAAGGTCGGCGCTGGTTCGCACGAAGTAATGCAGTTCGAATTTCTCACCCCGCAAAGCCAGGGATTGAGCCATGCTCAAAAGCGGCGTAACACCGATGCCGCCCGCAAGAAGCAGGCACCTGCCACAGGTATCGTCCAGCGCAAAATTGTTTTTTGGCGGACTGATCTTCAGGAGACTGCCTTCCTGAAGTGCGCCATGCATTGCGCTGGAACCACCGCGACTGCGCGGTTCCTTCTTGACGCCGATCATATATTGTGTCCGGTCCGCAGGACTTCCGACAAGCGAATATTGGCGGATTAGGCCAGGTACGGGTTCCACATCAATATGGGCACCGGGTCTGAATGCAGGCAAAAGATTGCGGTCCGCGCGTTCCAGAACGAAGCTGCGTATGTCCTGTGTCTCCACGGCAATGTGGCGAACGATGACTTCGATCTGTTCCTGCGGACCTGCCATCAGGCAAACTCCGGAATACCGGAGACCGCGTTGAACCCCGGCAGGCGCCTGAACGCACGCATCCAATTGCGCATGGCCGGGTATTCTTCATGTCCGATCCCACCATCGCCCGACAACGCAGTATAAGGGAAGCAGGCAATATCCGCGATGGTTGGATGGTCACTGACAATCCAGGTCTTTCCGATCAGGGCGCGTTCGGTCAGGTGATCATCGAGCACACGAAAAGCAGCATGCGCATTGGCACGTGCGGCCTCAATATCGAGCTCATAGCCCAATACATCATGCAGCCGGGCAGCGGAGGCAGCCATGATTTCATTGCCCGCAAACATCAGCCACATCATGACAGGACCAAAGAGAGCAGGTGCCCGCGGCAACCAATGGCCGGTTTCATCGTAACTGTTGGCCAGATGCGCAAGGATTGCCTGTGCATCGCGAAGGCGCATTGGACCATCTTCCAGCACGGGAATCTGACCCAGAGGATTAATATCCAGAAAATCGAGCGTTTTGTGTTCTTTGCCGGGAAAGAAGTCGACGGGAATCCGTTCGTAATCGAGGTCCAGAAAATCCAGCAACAGCCGCACTTTGTAGCAACTACCCGAAAGGGTATAATTATAAAGTTTGAGTGCCATCGATCAGGCCGCCTGTTCCTGGAGAATACCAAACCGCATTCCCATACCTTTCAGCCAGCGCCGAAAGGCAATGGAACTGACATCGGCCTTGGTGGGGATTTCGGCCGAAGGTGTGAGCGGCAGCAGCACCGGACGCTGGTTTTCCAGAATGATCCGGTCCTGCAGGAAAATGGTCTGCTGAAAGTCGATAATCTGCGTCATGGTGGACTGATCATCAAGAATTGCCATCGGCATATAGGCGATACATTCGGTTTCGGATTTCGGCTGGATGAAGAGGCAAATTGCATCGTCACGTTCAGCATTTCCATAGACTGTCTTGTAGAGCATGACACTGAAGGGCGACATCACGCGGTATTTGTAATAGGTGACCTGGCCGCCGCCCTTTTCGGCAGCCGATGTCGAAGCGGCCGGTTGAAAGAAGGCACAATCTGTCGCCCAGATCTCATCCACATCCTTGCGGTGCTCGGTCTTGTAGGTAAAAACCTCGGTTTTTTCCATGGATCCCAGAATGTCCTTATGGACAAAGCAGAAATGCGCCATATCGAGGAAATTTTCAACAATACGAAAGGGGCTGGCATGAAGGCCCACACTCGCACAATTTGCAACCCTTCTATCCGCCTCTGCAAATTCCGGAATGTCCGGCAATTGACGTGGCGTATCACCCAATGTCGTAAAAAGGATTTCGAAACGTTGCGTCAGGGGTAATTGGCGGCCTGGACCGCCATCGTCACCGATCTCATGGCACGTACAGGTCCCGTCCAGTGCGCAGGAAATACGGATGGCCTGCCCGAGCATTGCGGTATCGTAGCTTTTTCCGGGTGTCACCTGCCCCACATAGGCGCAGGCAATCCATTGATTCAGGGCAACCGGATCGTCGGTAACGGACATGATGGGTTCCTTCTTCAAAATGCTTCGATTTCGCGGCGCGCACGTACAAGCCGCCGTGCCAGCTTCAGGCTTGCATAAATATCTGTATCCCGGCCGCTGCGTGTGACGTGAATGGCGCAATGGTTGTCATCGATCGGTTGAATAGCAATGGCGGTCCTGTCCCCTGCATCAGGGCCGGATTCATAGTTGTCGAACTCGGTTTGCGTAAACCCGGGACCCAACGTTCCCTGCCCCGCAAGGATGTATTCGCGAACTCTTTTTTCCGGCACATTCAAATAGACACTGCGAACGGGCATCCAGCCGGCTTCGTCAACGGAAGGAAATCCGGAAACCGGCTCAGGGGCGAGATTTGCAAAGACCGTGCCCCGATGGCAGCGGGTCACAAAGGATTTGGTACAGATCGTACCGGGTGGATCGAGATCGGGATGCGCCGGTATTGAACTGCACTGGCCATTCTGCCTGTAGGTCCAGCCATGATAGAGACAGGTCAGACTGTTGCCTTCAACAAAACCGAAACTCAAACGCATGCCACGGTGGGGACAGCGGTCCTCCCAGACCTGGATCGCGCCATTTTCGCCGCGCCAGACGGCCAGACCAAATCCATCCACGACCACCGGATGACTGGATGCGGGCATGAATTGCGCCTCCAGTCCGACCGGGACCCAGCGATCAGGATGGCTGTTCTGCATATAAAATCTCCAGATTTGAGGCCAAAAAGCCCAACGCACGTTCCCCCGGAAAAAACCATAGGAGCATTTGACTATCGGGGGGAGATGGATATCTTGAGACTTACGTCTCATAATATTGAACGCAGGAAAATGCCGATGATTCTCGAAGATATCAGTGTCTTTCTGCAAGTCGTTTCAAACGGCTCCCTGTCGCGCGCTGCGCGTGCCATGCGCCGGCCGAAAGCATCTGTCAGTCATCAGTTGAAACGCCTTGAAAATGAACTTGGCACCCCATTGTTCCTGCGCACCGCCAATCAGATGACGCTCAACGATGCAGGTCGGGATTTTCTCGAACACGCACATTCGATCCGGCGCGCCTGCGAACAGGCGCTTGACGCCACCAAAAACAGCCAGAGCCTTGTCGGCGGCAAGATCAATATCGCCACATCAAGTGAGTTCGCCTCAAATCTGATGGCACCAATCCTGATGCATTTCATGCAGACCCATTCCAATCTTGATGTCGACGTGATGGTTTTTCAGCGCGATACGCTGGCTGAAGTGCGCGAGCAATATGACTGCATCCTGTATCTTGGCGACCCGCCGCTGCCGCAATTTGCCAGTATGAGCGCGCGCCTCTTGGGCCGTTTTTCCTACGGCCTTTATGCATCCGGTGAATATTTGAAAAGCCACGGTACACCTGACCATCCCAACAAGCTTCTTTCGCATAATCTGCTGGGTTTTCACGACGGCCGGTCTGTCACGACCTGGCATCTGACGTCAGGAAAGGAGAAATTCAGCGTTCAGCCGGATACCAAACTCCTGAGCAATGATTACTGGGTCGTCAAACTCAGCGCCATTCATGATCATGGCATTTGTTTTGTCCCCGCATTCTTCGCAAAACTGGAAGAAAGAGCCGGTCTGCTTGAATGCATCCTGCCGAAATGGTCCTCACAATATATTCCCGTCTATGCGCTTTTCTGGAGCCACAGATTTGCAAATCCCAACATCCGGTCCCTGATCGATACGCTGTCGGATAATTTCGAAGAGGTTTATTCCTATCTCTACACGGCCAAGCGCAGGGAAAAGAAAGAGAATCAGATTGAACACAACGAGATGTGATTAAGACATCTTTAACAGGCGCGACAATCCGAATCAGAACTCCTGAAAAATGTGTCAGCAGACAAGGTTCCCACCGTTGCTGAAAGTCTTTAACATATCTACCAGATCGGGTGCACCAATCGGGAGAGTCTCATGATAAAAACAACGGTCGCGGGCAGTTTGCCGAAACCATCCTGGCTGGCTGAACCGGAAAAGCTGTGGGCTCCCTGGCGCCTGGAGGGGGCCGGTCTTGTGGAGGGGCAGCGCGATGCCGCCATGGTCTGGATGAAGCTTCAGGAAGATGCCGGTATCGATATTGTCAGTGACGGCGAACAATTCCGCAAGCATTTCGTTCACGGATTTCTGGAAGAGGTCGAAGGCATCGACTGGCACCGCATGACCACCATGGGCATTCGCGACAATCGTTATGATGCACAGGTGCCGACGGTGACATCCGCAGTCCGGCGCAAAAAATCCGTGCATGCTGACGGCGTCAAATTCTGCCGCGAAAACACCAACAGACAATTCAAATTCACCCTGCCCGGCCCAATGACCATCTGTGACACCATCGCTGATGCCCATTATGGCAGCCGTCCTGAAATGGCCATGGCCTTCGCCGCATTGCTCAATGAGGAAGCGCTGGAACTCGAGGCCCTGGGTGTTGATGTCATCCAGTTTGACGAACCGGCCTTCAACGCCTTCATGGATCAGGTTCCCGTCTGGGGTGTTGAAGCCCTGCACCGGGCCATTGAGGGTCTGAAATGCAAGACCGCCGTGCATATCTGTTACGGCTACGGGATCCAGCAGAACATCGACTGGAAGGAAAGCCTTGGCAAGGAGTGGCTTCAATACGAGCAGTTTTTCCCGGCCCTCAACGAGAGCCGGATCGATCAGGTCTCTTTGGAATGCGCCGATTCGCACGTGCCGCTTTCCGTCCTCGGATTGCTCAAGGACAAGGAGATACTGGTCGGCGCCATCAATGTCGCCACCGACACCATCGAGACACCGGAAAAGGTGGCATTCACCCTCCGTGCGGCGATGGAATATGTTGATCCCGAACGCATCATTGCCTGCACCAATTGCGGCATGGCGCCCCTGTCGCGGCATGTGGCCGAAGGCAAGCTCAAGGCGTTGGCAGCCGGCGCAGAGCTGTTGCGCAATGAACTGCAGTAAACCAGAGCCGGCGTAACGGTATGGCGCTTTTTTGCGGCAAATAAAGGCTGATGACAATTGCGGCGAACCGCAGCATAATTCACAGCCATGGAAAGTGGTGTTTTGATACTGCTGTTTGCAGCATTCCCGCTGATGGGAAGCCCCGGACCCGCCACGCTGAGCGTTGCGGCAATCGGCTCGGCCTATGGTGCAACAAGGGGATTGCGTTACCTGGCCGGAATTATCGCCGGAACCGTGACCGTTCTGTGCCTGATTGCCACGGGTGTGACAGGCCTCATACTGTCGCAACCGGGCCTTGTCCGGATCATCTCGGTCCTTGCAATCGCCTACATTTTGTATCTGGCATATCGCATTGCTACAGCACCGGTGGTTTCAGTGAAAGCAGGCGATGCAAAGACACCATCATTTGCCGGCGGATACCTGCTGGCCGTCGCCAATCCGAAAGCCTTCGCTGCCATTGGAGCGGTCTATTCGGGCAGCATTCTTTTCCCCGACAATCTGCTGATTGACGCCGTCGCCAAACTGACCATCCTGATGCTGGTTATCATCGCGGTCAATTCGGCCTGGATGGTTTTCGGATCGGCATTGTCATCGGTTTTGAGCGATCCGAAGAAGGGGCGCATCGCCAATGTGATTTTTGCCCTGCTGCTGATCGGCTCGGTCGCACTGGTGCTCGTTCAATAGGTGTTCCTCTTCGTCTCCGGCATCAATGAAGTGCTGCTTGCCACCGCTGAAGCGCCCTTTGGCGGCGTCAAGGAAAGCTGCTTTGGGCGGGAGGGTGGCTCTTTGGGCATTATGGACTATCTTGAGCCCAAATATATCAAACACCGGCTGATCATGGATTGAGCACTTGAGCATGAACAAGAAAATCAACAAAACCGGCGATCTTTCAAAAGGCAAGGGCCTTGCAGGCGGACTCACCAATTATGGTGACAGGGATTTTGCACTTTACCTGCGCCGTTCCTTCGCCAAATCGATGGGCTATTCCGATGAATCGCTGAAAAAACCCATTGTCGGTATCTGCTACACGGAAAGCGGTTTCAACAATTGCCACCGCAATTTTCCCGAATTGCTGGAGGCGGTCAAACGCGGCGTGCTTGCCAGCGGCGCCCTGCCCGTGCCGTTCCCGGTCACATCACTTGGTGAAGTCTTCCTCAGCCCCACCAGCATGAAATTCCGCAACCTCATGTCCATGGATGTTGAAGAGATGATCCGTGCTCAGCCGATGGATTCGGTTGTGCTGATGGGCGGCTGCGACAAGACCGTTCCAGCCCTTCTGATGGGCGCGGCCTCGGCTGGAAAACCGGCAGTGATGCTGGTGGCGGGACCCATGATGACCGGCAGGCACAGGGGCGAGCGCATGGGTGCCTGCACCGATTGCCGGCGGTTCTGGGGGCGTTACCGCAGCGGCGACGTCTCAACCGAGGAAATCAATCAGGTGGAAGGACGTCTGGCGGTGACCGCCGGCACATGCGCCGTCATGGGAACGGCGAGCAGCATGGCAATCATCGCCGAGACTTTGGGCATGGCGCTGCCCGGCTCGGCGGCGATCCCCGCAGTCCATGCCGACCGGTTGCGTGCAGCCGAAGAGTCCGGCGCCCTTGCAACCAGGCTCATCGGTTCCGACCTGACACCCGACAGGATCATCACCCGGCAATCGGTCGAAAATGCCCTGCGTGTATTGCTGGCCGTCTCCGGCTCCACCAATGCGGTGATCCACCTGACGGCTATTGCCGGACGACTGGGAATCGACATCGATCTCGACACATTCAATGCCCTGTCTGACGAGACGCCTGTTCTGGTCAATCTCAAACCGGTGGGCGACAATTACATGGAGGATTTCCATGCCGCCGGTGCGCTGGAAGGCGTCCTGCGGGCAATTGCCGACAAGCTGGATCCCGATACGCTGTCGATTACCGGCGAGACCCTCGCGGAACGGCTGGCGAAACCACTCAGCGACCCGATCGATCATGCCATCATACGCACCGCGCAGGACCCCATCGACCCGCTGGGCGGACTGATTGCTCTCAAGGGCACGCTGGCGCCGCAAGGCGCTATCCTCAAACGTGCTGCCGCCTCACGGCACCTGCTGGAACATGAGGGCCGCGCTGTGGTCTTTTCATCACTGGACGACCTGTCGAACAGGATTGACGATCCGGATCTGGACGTGAATGGAGACGATATTCTGGTGTTGCAGAATGCCGGACCCGCCTCCGCCTCCGCAATGCCGGAGGCCGGCTATCTGCCGATCCCCAAAAAACTGGCCACACAGGGTGTCAAGGACATGGTGCGTATTTCCGATGCACGCATGTCCGGCACAGCCTTCGGTACAATCGTATTGCATGTCACGCCGGAAAGTGCCGTGGGCGGTCCGCTGGCCCTGGTGCGCACCGGTGACCGCATTCGCCTCAGCGCACAGGACAAATCCATAGATCTGCTTTTGGACGAAGAGGAGATGGCGCGGAGGCGCGCGGTTTTTGTACCATCAGAACCATCTGCCGAACGGGGTTATTCGAGACTCTATCAGGAGGCGATCCTGCCTGCCACCCGGGGCTGCGATTTCGACTTTCTGACCAAATCAGGGACAAAGACAAATCCGTGAACGCCATTAATTGCTGTTTGCATTTTCAGTTCAAAAGCAACGGATCATCGTAAATATCTGTTTACCGGCGCAAATATTTTTTGAAATATTAATTGATTTACAACATCGCCATGCAAGAACTCATACTGGAAGGGGTTCTGAATGCGCATCCGTACTGTTCTGTTACTGGCTTTATTACTAGCCACGCTTGCTCCAACCGCCATTTTCGGATGGTGGTCCTATCACCAGTCCCTGAAACGTGAATTTTCAGAAGTCACGGACAGGCATCTGCTGCTTGCACAGAATCTTGGCGCAGCGCTGAAGCGATACAACACCGATCTGGTCGCAACATTTGAAGCGATATCTGCAGAACTTCTGACCGGCAAAACCCATTCCGGTTTCGGCGCGTTGATGACGACCCTGAGAATTACCTGTGTCCTGATTGTTGATGAGCCATCGGGTGCCATCGTGGCGCGCATTGATGCCAATCCGGTAACGACAAGCGGCACCCTGCCCGGCCTGCTGTTGCAAACGGCACGAGAAATCGTGCAGCCCGGAAAGACCGCGTTTTCGCAAGTCCTGCCGGGGGGGCAACATGGGAATATCTTGCTGGGTGTTCGCCAATATGGCGATCAACTGGCCATTGCCTTGATCAATACGCAATATTTCATTGACCTGGGCAAACAGATTTCATTTGGCAAAAGGGGCCATGCAGCGATTGTTGACAAGGCCGGCAACGTCCTTGCCCATCCCCTGCCTGATTGGGTGGCTTCGCGAAAAAACATCGCCAGGATATCGGCGGTCGCCCGCATGATGAACGGCGAGACCGGAATCGAGCAATTCTATTCACCAGCCATGAAAGGCGATATGATTGCAGGCCTGACAGCTGTTGCAGGACCGGGATGGGGTGTGATGATTCCGCAACCGGTGGAAGAGATTTACGCAAAGGTACGCGAAAACATTGTCGGCATATTCTTCTCTCTTGGTGCCGGCCTGATCATTGTCATCGGATTCCTGTTTCTGTTCGTGAATTCTCTGGTGAAACCACTGGAGCAATTGTTGCAGTCGATCAGGCGGAATACCGACGACGAAAAACTCAGCCCCAGCAGGGTGGCCAAAGGCATTATCAACTTTCGGGAAATCGAGCAGTTCAACAGCGGCTATAATGCCATGGTCAGCCGGGTCTCCGAAGCCAACGAAAAAATCACGACCCTGGCCTTTACCGACAGTGTGACCGGGTTGCCCTACCGGAAAAAATTCCAGGAAGAGGCCGGCCATGTCATAGCCAATTGCGACCCGGAGAACGGCGGCGGGATCGTCGTTTTCATCGATTTTGATGGTTTCAAACAAGTCAATGACCTTTATGGACATGGCACAGGCGATCGCTTCCTGCGAAACTGCGCGACAAAGCTGGTCAATGTCGTGCAGCTTGCGGCAGACGAGCGCCCCGCCAGTCATACTGGGGGTTTCTCTCCCGTTGTGGCGCGGCTCGGGGGCGATGAATTTGTTATTCTGTTTCCGGGTATCAAAGAATTACGTGACATTGAAAATTTTTTGAAACGGGTTCAAAATGAACTGTCTACGCCATCCGATGTGCTGAACGAAACCGTGCGCTGCAGCGCAAGCCTTGGCTGCGCGCGCTATCCGCATGACGGTACGGATCTGGATGGTCTGGTCAAGTTTGCCGACATTGCGATGTATCACGCCAAACGCATGGGCAAGAACCGGTTTGAATTATACTCTCCCGAGGTTGGCAAGATGACCCCGGCTGAAATGTGCATCGCCGTGGACAAGGCCATTGAAGATGGCCATTTCCTGCTGGAGTATCAGCCAAAGATTTGCGCGAACGACAAAAAGATCCTGGGTGTGGAGGCACTGGTACGGTGGAAACATCCCGATCAGGGCCGGTTGATGCCCGATCAATGGATGCCGATAATTGCCCATTCCCCTGTGATGAAAAGACTGGGCGAATGGGTGATAGCGCGTGCGATGGACGATCACCGACAATGGACCCGCGACGGGCTTAACCTGACTGTCGCGGTCAATATCGGCGCAGAGCATTTCTCCGACCGGAGTTTTACCAGCCGCCTTGCACGCACATCGAAGCAAAAGGGCTTTGATCCGCGAAACATGGAAATCGAGATCACGGAAGATACATTGTTTTCACCCGGTGCGGTCGCCGACCGGATCCTCGTTGCACTGCATCGCCATGGCTTCAAGGTTTCCATTGATGACTTTGGCACAGGATATTCCAATATAGCCCGCCTGAGCCATATGCAGGTCGATTTCCTGAAAATCGACAAATCCATCATATCCTATGCGCATAATGACAAGCGTGCCGCCATCATGATGGACGGTATTGTCATGATGGCCCGGACCCTTGGCTGCAAGACCGTTGCCGAAGGTGTCGAAAATCAGGGAGAGGTCGATTTTCTGGCCCGTCACAAGATCGATATCCTGCAGGGGTTCTACTTTGCCAAAAGCTTGACGGTTGACAAATTGGTTCCCTGGGCGCGGGAGCACGAACGATCGGTGGCGGCTGGTAAATTCGACCAGAAAGTCACCCACGCCGCCTGAATGCCGTGAGTTTTTTACAGACAAACACCCTGTCCGACGCCCACCTGCAAACCGGGACAACAACGACGGCAGCCCCGGCTGGAATCCCCCTCACGCAGCCCTGAATGTTGCGATGGTCATAAGCAGGGCAGCGGCAGCAGCACCCAGGGTGCGGACATGGTTCCAGTTCACCCAGACATTGATGTAGTGTCGCCAGACCTGCAATGCTTCGGATGAAGCTGGGTCAAGGACGGCGAGTTCATTGTTGAGCGGAACATTTCCGACCATGGTCACCCCCATGACGGAAATGAGGTAAATGACGCCAGCCGCAAGGAGAAGGCCCGATCCGACGCCATTGAACGCTGCGTTGGAGATGAACACCAGACTTGCGGCGCTGACGGCGAACAGTCCCACCATGAAGATGGATCGGAAGACCAGGATATTGATGCTTTGCATGGCTCTCATGGCCTGATCCGGTGGAATGGCACCCAGTGACTTCATGATGAAATCCGAAAAGGCGAGGAAGACGCCGGCGACGAGCCAGCAATAGATTGCCGTGGCGCCGGAAAGATATTGTGTCCAGTGAAGGGTCATTGCAGGTCTCCTTTTTCCCAGGTCAGTAGGACAGGCCAACAGCGCGGTGCAGGTAGGTCCGGTCAGACAATTGCCGTTTGAGGAATTCGGCGACATCGGCGCGCGATATTTTCAAGGTGAGATTGCGCGCATTGGCGGCAAAGCCCTCGCGAAAAGAGCCCGAGGCAGGACCATCTGTGAATGCACTTGGCCGAACCAGCGTCCATTCCAGCCCACTTACCCGCACAAGTTCTTCCTGCAATTCGTGATCGAGGAAAACCGGGCGCAACAGCAGGCCGAACATGATCCGTTTCCAGAAGAAATTCAGGTTGGCCCAGCTTTCATGCGCGCCGAGCGTTGACTGGCAAATGAGACGGTGCACGCCGTGTTCATGCATGCCCCGGATGACATTGGCGGTTCCGCGCGAACGGATGGTACCCTTGCGCGACAGGCCGTTTCCCAGCGTGACAATGACCGCATCATGGCCGCTGACTGCCTGCGAGACTGCCGCACTGTCCATTGCATCACCCGCAAGCAGGGTGAGGTCCGGGTTCCGAATGTCCAGTTTTTCCGGGTGACGGGCGAAGGCGGTCACCTGATGTCCATCCGCGAGGCTGCGTTCGACAGTGAGGCGTCCAATGGTTCCGGTTGCTCCGAATACGATGACTTTCATTTTCTTCTCCTGTGGCTGGGCTCAAGCTAAAACTTGACACCGTGTAAAGTTGACATGGCGACAAGTAATGGCTACTTTACACCATGTCAAGAAAAAATATTGAAACCCGCAATCGCATCCTTGAATCCACATGGCGTCTGCTGGAGGCCGATCCAGGCAACGAAGTGCGCATGTCGGATATCGCAAAAGAGGCAGGCATCAGCCGTCAGGCGGTCTACCTGCACTTTCCAAAGCGCGCGGATCTGCTGGTTGCCACCACCCGCTATCTCGATGAGGTCAGGGATATAGACGCCCGCCTGGCCGCAAGCCGCGCGGCAAAAACCGGACTTGAGCGCCTTGACGCGTTCATCGAAGCCTGGGGCAATTACATTCCCGAGATTTACGGTGTCGCCAAAGCGCTGCTGGCCATGCAGGATCAGGACGAGGAGGCGTACAATGCCTGGCAAGGCCGGATGCAAGCCGTGCGGGAAGGCTGCGAGGCAGCCATCAATGCGCTGCATCGCGATGGCCGACTGACAGCCGACCTGAGCAAAAAGGAAGCCATTGATCTTCTGTGGACCATGCTCTCGGTGCGCAACTGGGAGCAGATGCGCGGTGAATGCGGCTGGACGCAAGTGCGTTATATCGATGTCACCAAGGCATCCGCCCAGAAGGTGCTGGTGGCGGATGAGACGTGAAGAAAGTATGCATTCTCACATAACCCATTGGAAAGACAATTTCGAAATGACACGATTGCCCGAATTCTCGCTGATCATCTTCTCTTTCCTGCTGCATTTCGTTTGGGAGTTCTGGCAGGCACCGACTTATGCGGGCATGGCTGAGATGAACCATTGGGATGGTATCAAATTGTGCACATCGGCAACATTTGGCGATGTCGGCTTCGCCCTCACCGCGTTTTGGATAACCAGTGCGGCGGCGCGGACACGGCAATGGTTTCGACGACCCGCGGCGTGGCAGACCGTTTTGTTCCTGGGAATCGGGATCGCGCTGACGGTCGGGTTTGAATATTATTATACCGGTGTTTCGTTGCGGTGGACCTATTCGGAATTAATGCCTCTGGTGCCCCCATTTCAGACGGGACTTAGTCCGCTGCTCCAGTGGATATTCATTCCGCTTGCCGTCTTGTGGTTCATGCGCAGACAAACGCCTGAGTCCGCATAAAATCGATTGGCAGAGAGTACACTGGTGGGTGGCAAATCAAGTTAGATTAGAATGTGAATGGGCATTTTCGCGTACCCTGCCGTCCTTTGGTGGCCGCAATGACCAAGCCACCACGGGCTGTGGCCAGCAAGAATCCGGACATGCCGTGTACGATCTGATCGTTTGCGCATCACCTCTGTTTATAGCGTTGCCCTGAAATTGACAAAAAAAATTTCTCCCAAGAATTGGCTTGACCTTACCCTTGGTGGAACCACTACGGTTTGATTGTGGGTTTGTTTGACCATGAACAGAACGTGATGTTCTGATTTCGGTTTTCATTTGACCCGACAGGACTTTCAGAGAATACAGGTTATTATGAGCTTGATATGCAACCCAAAGGCATTTGGTGCCATCAAATTGTTGATGTTGGTGATCTGCATATCGCTGTCAGTGCTTCCCGTTTCCATGTCCCATGCTGCAACTCCAAATCAGCCTGAGGCTCTCCATGATCATCAGAAGCTGAAAACACCAGCTGTTCAAATATTAGATCTCAATTGCGAAAATCACGCGTCAAATTCCAAAAGCGACCATGAGCATGAACCGAAATCATGCTGCAAAGCCTTTTGCGCAACGATTGCAATGTCTGAAATGACCGCAATTGCATCTATGACGATCTTCCGTCCGAAGTTCCGCATCTTTCCAGACTCGGCAGTCCTGCCCGGCGAGTACCCCACGCCGCACCGCCCTCCCAACGCCTGACATCCATACGCCTTCCCAGCGAAGGCTGAACGCCGCAGCTTTTTTACAGTTGCGGCAATGACCAACTGTATTGTCAGGCAACAAACAATGAAAATTTTGCTTTCCACAGCGCTCATTTCTGCGCTGCTAACGGGGTGCGCGACAAAAAACGCACCCACCGATATCCTCACCTATCGCTCACCTGCAGATGCGCAAACTGCCATTCGCGACAGCCATCATTACAATATCATCGGGGATTACAATCACCGCCTTCCGGTCGAACCCCGCCCCTGGCGCAAGCTCAACGATGATCAAGCTCCCAAGTCGGGAGCAAATTCATGATTGTGTCAGGAACAATACGCACCCTTGCATTGATTTCGCCATTGATCCTGGGCGGATGTGTGACAGCACAGGATATTGCTGATTATTCCGCTGCTGGAGCGGGTTTCTCTACAGTTTCGACAAAGACATCATCTGCAATCAACAAGCAGACTGTCTGGATACAAAACCAGGAACAGGCAGAGGCCAACGCCAAAAATGTACATGGCCTTGTCCATAAAAAAACGATTGGTGTGGACAGAGCGGTTCAGGTGGCACTTTTAAACAACAGGGGTCTGCAGGCTTCCTATGCCAATATCGGCATCAATGCTGCCGAAGTCTGGCAGCAAATGCTTCCTGAAAACCCGAAAGTGTCCATTGGAATACTGGGAATTGCCCATCCTGAACTGGGTCTGTTTCGCGCAGTTGAAGGAATGATTGCCGCAAATATCCTGTCGTTGGTTACACGCGAAAAGCGGGTCGATATTGCTGATACACGTTTTCGCCAGGCCCAGTTGAAAGCTGCAATTGCAACCTTGACAGTTGCCGCGGACACGAGGCGCGCCTGGATCAATGCGGTTTCCGCATTTGAAACAGTCTACTATCTCAATCAAGGCCAGGCGGCGGCCGATGCGGCTTCCGAACTGGCGCAAAAATTGGGAGAAAGCGGCGCCTTAAACAAAGCTGGGCAGGCAAGAGAACACGCATTCTATTCAGAACTGACCGGGCAAAAGGCTGAGGCCCGGCTTGCTGCCAAACTGGCGAAAGAAGAACTCACCCGCTTGATGGGACTGTGGGGTACGGACGTTGACTATTTTGTGCCGGACAGACTCACAGGACTGCCCTCCAGATTGCAAACCAGTAACGCAATAGAACGTGAAGCGCTGCAGAAGCGTGTTGATCTGCAAATTGCAAAACTCGAACTCGAAGCGGTGGCCAAGTCCCACAAACTGACTGACTCTACCCGTTTTGTGACAGATTTCGAGATCATCGGTGGTTTTGAAAAAGAGCGCGAGCTGAACGATGATGGCGACTTCGAAAACCTGACAACGCCTCAGATCGAATTCGAATTTGTCATTCCGATTTTCGATAGCGGCAAACCACGCCTGAGAAAAGCTGAATTGGCCTATATGCAGGCGGCAAACCTGCTGGCTGAAAAGGCTGTCAATATCCGCTCCGAAGCGCGTTCCGCCTATACCGGCTATCGATCAAGCTACGATATTGCGCGGCACTACAGGAACAGTGTCCTGCCTCTTCGTGTGAAGATCGAAGAAGAGGCGCTCCTTTCCTATAACGGCATGATCACCAACACGTTCGAATTGCTTGCGGACACGCGGGCAAAGATCGGCACGTTGCTTCAATCGGTCAATGCCAAACGTGCGTTTTGGCTGGCGGATGCAAATCTCAATGCAGCGATTTATGGCGGCGGAACGCCCCTTGGCGGCGCTGGCGAAGCGGTGACCCTGGCTGCAGGCGGTGGCGGCGGTCACTGAACAAACACCCTGAAAGGAAAAGACAATGACTCAATTAAACAGGCGTCAACTTCTGGGAGCAGGTGCAGCGGCAGGCGCGCTTGTCTCCACTTCTGCGTGGACAAAGACCACCAACATGGGATTGCCCGATGCCGCTATCATGAAGACCGCCGCGACTCAGGCACCCGTGCAACCCACTTCGGGGCCGGACTATCAGCCAGTTGTCACACTGAACGGATGGACGCTTCCACACCGTATGAACAATGGAGTGAAAGAATTTCATCTTGTTGCTGAACCGGTCGAACGGGAGCTCGCCGAAGGAATGACCGCCTATCTGTGGGGCTACAATGGCCAGTCCACCGGTCCAACCATCGAAGCCGTTGAGGGTGATCGTGTCCGCATTTTTGTAACAAACAAATTACCGGAACACACGACCGTCCATTGGCATGGCATGATCCTGCCGTCAGGCATGGATGGTGTGGGCGGTCTGAGCCACCCGGGCATTCCGCCCGGCAAGACCTATGTCTATGAATTCGATTTGGTCAAAAGCGGCACCTTCATGTACCACCCGCACGCAGACGAGATGGTGCAGATGGCAATGGGCATGATGGGCATGTTCATTGTTCACCCCAAAGACCCGACTTTCATGCCGGTCGATCGTGATTTTCTGATCATGCTCAATGCATTTGACATTGATCCGGGAACCTACGTGCCCAGGATCATGACAATGACCGATTTCAATCTTTGGACCTGGAACAGTCGTATATTCCCCGACATTGATCCTCTGGTTGTCTCCAGGAATGACCGGGTCCGGGTGCGGGTCGGCAATCTGACAATGACCAACCATCCCATACACATGCACGGCTACGACTTTGAGGTCACCTGCACCGATGGGGGTTGGGTCCCAAAAGCGGCGCGCTGGCCGGAAGTTTCCATCGACATTCCGGTCGGCGCCATGCGCGCCTATGAGTTTGACGCAAAACACCTCGGTGACTGGGCCATACATTGCCACAAGTCGCATCACACGATGAACGCCATGGGTCATGATGTGCCGACATTCATTGGCGCTGACAAATCTGTATTGACCAGGAAAATCCGCAAACTTCAGCCCGAATACATGCCGATGGGAACAGCCGGCATGGCGGATATGGGCGTTATGGAAATGCCCCTGCCTGACAACACCATCCCCATGATGACAGGCTGGGGGCCTCACGGGCCAATCGAAATGGGCGGCATGTTCTCGGTCGTTAAAGTTCGTGAAGGGATCCATGCCGACGATTACTCGGATCCCGGCTGGTATGAAAATCCTCCCGGAGAACAGGCCTATGAGTGGACCGGCGAACTCCCGGAAGTCTCAAAGGCTGCTGATGCCTCAACAAGGATCACTCCCATACCTGCTTTCAAGAAAACCGGCGAGGACAAAGTATGATCCTGAATACTCAATAAAATCAATATTTTGAACAACCTGGCATTCGACTGCATATCATCAGGATGACACCAGACCAAAGAACTGAATCGAACACTAGATTGACCCTAACAAAGGTAAAAACATGAAGAAGACTCTGCTTCTCACCTCCATCCTGGCAATTTCTGCAGGCAGCGCATTTGCTTCGGGAACACATTCCGATGGCCATGATGACATGATGAATGTCGGAAAACCTGGCACCGCGTCAAAAGTGGATCGCACCATCGAAGTCACCATGAAGGAGACAGACGACGGCGACATGATTTTCGAGCCGAACAATCTTCAAATCAAGAAGGGCGAGACAATCCGTTTTGTCATTTTGAATGCCGGTGAACTGGAACACGAGTTCGTGCTCGATGGCCATGAAGAAATCATGAAACACAAGGCGTTGATGGAAAGGATGCCGGAAATGGAACACGACGATCCAAACGCCGTTCGGCTTATCGAAGGCACACAGGGGGAAGTCATCTGGACCTTTGCCAATTCCGGCGCCTTTGAATTCGCCTGCCTGATCCCCGGTCACTATGAGGCCGGCATGAAAGGCAGTATCACCGTCACTGAAAAATAAATCCTTACGACACAAACCCGAAAGGAACAAAACAAATGAAATCTCTTATCAAGGCAGTTGCGGCTGTTGCACTGGCGATGACAATGACAACCTCAGCTTTTGCATTTGATTACACCAAAGGTGTTGTCAAGAAAGTTGACCTGAAACAAAAGAAGGTCACCGTCATTCATGAAGAGCTGATCAATCTCGACATGCCGGCGATGACCATGGTTTTCAGGATCGCTGATGAAACCATGCTGCAGACGTTGCAGGAAGGCCAGAACATTGAGTTTGTAGCCGACCGCGTCAAAGGCAAGCTGACTATTGTTGAGGTGAAGTGAAGGACTACCGGCTGACGCCGGTAGCATCATTTGGAGGAATGTAATTCCAGATACTGCGTGATGATGTCGTCGGTGACATTGCCGGAGGT
>Ga0208648_1000594_pt1 | contig 35071 bp, 29 predicted proteins | sample AntAceMetag02UKL_FD_184772 | JGI IMG/M metagenome (GOLD analysis project Ga0208648, IMG submission 184772) | Saline lake microbial communities from Ace Lake, Antarctica - Antarctic Ace Lake Metagenome 02UKL (SPAdes) (version 2) | ecosystem: Environmental > Aquatic > Non-marine Saline and...
GACCATCCCGATTGTATTTCCCACGGTTCGCTTTCGTCCACATCGCTTCCATCCCATCGTCGAATCAAATCAACGGCATGGAATCACAAACGATTCATATCATTCAACTTCTTTGTGGACCGACACTAACACCGGACCTGATGGTCAACCATGCGTCAAAAAATGCTGCGCGGATGCTGGCAATAGACTGCGATACACTGGTCGGGAGGTCCCTGCTTGACTTCATCAGCCCGGCAACCATCCATGACATGCGCTCAAGATTGCAGATGCTCGCCAGCAATGATGCTGTTGAACGGATGATCGCTGTCACACTGACAGATGGCGGCAGCCCATTCGATATCGCGTTGCACGTGTCAGGCCGCTCGATTGTTCTCGAATTCGAACCGCACAATGCTCAGGCGCAAAGGGATTATATCTCCGATATCCGACATATGATCGAAAGGCTGCGGCAGGCGGTGGATGTCGTTCAATTGTGCCAAATGGCGGCGCGGCAGATCAAGATTCTGACGGGGTTTGACCGCGTCATGGTCTATCGTTTCGGTCAGGATGGGTCCGGCAACGTCATCGCAGAGGCGGTGCAGCGGGATATGGAACCCTATCTGGGCTTGCGTTATCCCGCTTCCGACATTCCCAAACAGGCACGGGCTTTGTACACACGAAATCTTTTGCGTCTGATTGGCGACGCCCACGATGAAGGCATCGCGATCGAACCGGTACTTTCGGTTGATGGAAAGCCTCTGGACCTCAGCATGAGCACGACCAGAGCCGTTTCGCCCATCCATCTGGAATATCTGCGCAATATGGGTGTACATGCATCCATGTCCATCTCGATTCTGAGAAAGGGAAAGCTGTGGGGATTGATCGCCTGTCACAATCAAACGCCCCTTTCAGTTTCATTTTCGATGCGCATCGCGGCGGAACTGTTCGCCCAATTGTTCGGTTTTTTGCTGGAACAGAAGGAAGCGTCGATAGCACGCGAGGATGCAATTCGTTCCCGCATCCTTCACGACCAGATCATGGCAAAAATAACCGAGACGGCATCGGTTGAAAACAATGTCGGCGCGATCATAGCCTCGATTGAATCCGCCATACCGTTTGATGGCGCCATCAGCTGGACCAATGGCATTTTCCGGAGGCAGGGCACAGCGCCCTCACAGGATGAATTCCTCGAATTGCTGCCCTTCATCGACAAGAACACCACCAGCGGCGTTTTCCAGACGGAATGTCTGTCAGACATGTTCCCGCTGGCAAAGCCCTATGCCGCGAAAGCTGCCGGATTGCTTGTAGTACCGTTCAGGCAATCCTCACGCGACTATATTGTCTTGTTTCGCAGCGAGGTGGCAAAATCGCTGCGATGGGCAGGCAATCCTGACAAGCCGGCCGAAAGGGCGCTCAACGCAACCCGTCTGACACCGCGCAAGAGTTTCGAAGAATACAAGCAACAGGTCCGCGGCCACTGCTCATCCTGGACCAACCGGGAAATGAATATTGCTGAAGCACTGCGTGTAACCTTGATGGAAGTGGCATTGAAACTGGCCTTTTCCGGTGACCCGGAGCGCCATCGTCTGCAGGAGCATCAGGAACTGCTGATCTCCGAATTGAACCATCGCGTGCGCAATATACTCAATCTGGTCAAGGGTCTCATCAGCCAAAGCAGTGACGAGGCCAGCAGCGTTTCCGGCTTTACTGAAATCATTGGCGGCCGGGTTCATGCATTGGCACGCGCCCACGATCAGATCATGAAGAAAGACGGGGCCGCTGCATCAGCTCATCAGCTGATCAAGACAGAGGCGTCAGCCTATCTCGCAGCAGACGCGATGAGGGTGGAACTGACCGGTTCGGATGCCTTGCTGGTGCCAAAGGCATTTTCAACGCTCTCTTTGGTTATCCATGAGCTGATGACAAATTCGGCGAAATACGGGGCCTTGTCTGAGCGGCGCGGAAAGGTTTTCATCAATTTGTGTCAAGAGACCGGCGATGAACTCAGGATCTCCTGGCGCGAGAGCGATGGCCCGCAAGTCGTGGAACCGACGCGACGGGGTTTTGGCCTGACGATCATAGAGCGGTCCATTCCCTATGAACTACATGGCCAGGCTACATTGAATTTTGACAAGGAAGGTGTCAACGCCGTCTTCGTCCTGCCCTCCGACAGTGTTGAGACCCATCTGGAAAACGCCGTATCGGAGGCTGTCCTACAAGAAACTGCTGCCATGCCATTCACCCCGCCCAATTTCGTTCTCGTTGTAGAAGACAACATCATCATTGCGCTTGATGCCGAAATTCATCTGGATCAGTTGGGGGCAAAACAGGTGCAGATAGCCAGCACAGTTGCGGCAGCGATGGAGCTGATCGACAAACATGACTTCGATTTTGCGCTGCTTGATGTCAATCTGGGATCGGAGACAAGCGAGCCTGTTGCGCACTTGCTCATGCAAAAGGGTGTGCCCTTTGCCTTTGCATCCGGCTACGGCGAATTGGGGGCCCTGGCTGCCAAATTCAACAATGCACCTATCGTTCAAAAACCCTACGACAAGAATGCATTGGTCAAGGCGATCGTGGACTGTACGCAAGAGACCTGAACCGATCGCACCAGTCAGCTCTCAGAAAGGTGAAGGTTATTGCCATTGAGGCAATACCTTCACCCGGTCGATCACAAAGTGGCCGGACCATCGTTTCTTTCGTCCTCGGCATTCGGATCGATACTGTCGATGGCCAGATCGATTTTCCTGAGTTCCTCTCCGATGTCCTGATCGTCAACCATGGCGCTTTCGCTTGCTGCCCGGATTTCGGCGCGCACTTCCTGTCGCATCTTCTCCAGCTGCTTGCGTTGCTCAGGCACTGAATTCTTCTTGTTCGTCATTATGTCCTGAATTTGCGTTTCAACGTTACTGCTATCCATAACTTTCTCCAATGTAATCTTTCGCCAGTGATTTTTGAGAAAACCAACAGGTGCACAAAGCAATTGTTTCTTGCCATCAAAGTGCAGCAATGAGGCTTATGCAATTTTGTCGGTCATGATGGCAGTTCAGGCTCAGGCCAGTCCAACAAAGGACAGAATAGCCAGAACGACGACAACAACGCCGATGATGTAAAAGATATTGTACATGATAGGGTTACCTCTCGTTGTGGTATGAGAGTGGAACGCACGATCAGCCTTTTTGTTCCGCAATATGATCTGCCACAGCAATATGATCTGCCACAAAAGCGCCGCGCTGCCCCATGGGAGCCGACACGCCGGTGGTGGTGTCAATCTTTGTTTGATATTCCAGTTCGGAATTTAAAATGGCGCCAAGCACGATGATCAGGGTTGAATAGTAGATCCACAGCAGTGTGACGACGGCCACGGAGAGTGAGCCAAACATCGCGTTATAATTGCTGAAATTCTCGACATAGAGCGAGAACAGCACCGAAAGACCAATCCACAATAGGGTCGAAAGCGCAGCGCCGGGCGTGATCCATGTCCACTTGGCTGCGCTGCGGTTGGGCGCGATGCGGTACAGCGCCGATATCGTCAACCAGACCATCAAGGCAAGAACCGGCCATCGGAGCCATATGGAAAGCGATTCCAGAAAGCGTGGCAGCGGCAGGCCGCCGACAATCACCGGTATTGCGGCAATGGCGAAAAGGGCAATGGTGATGAAAACCATCCCACCGAGGGTCAGGCCAAGTGACAGCAATGCATTGGCAATCAGGCCACGTTCGTCCTTTTCACGATAGGCGCGGTTCATGGCAACAAGAAGCGCATTGATCCCGCGCGAACCACTCCAAAGGGCAAAGACCAGGGAAACAACAAGACCTACACCCAGAGTCGATTCAGGCTGTTGCAGCAGAGCAATCAGCCGATCCTGCAGCATTTCAAAGACTGATACGGGAATAAAAGGTTGAATGGTTTGGAGCTGCGCCTTCAGCGAATCGCGGCTGGTTACCAGTCCATAGAGCAAGACGATGCTGGCCATGACGGGAAAGAGTGACATGAAACTGAAAAAAGCGACCCCCGCACAACGAAGCGACAGTTCCGCATCGACGACAGCAACGTAAACACGCTTGAGCACCGCTTTACGGCCGGGCCATGGAATCTGGCCCGGAACCGTTGCGTAGCGCCCGGTTAACCGGGCGCCTGTCATGTCATTATTTTCCTGATCGGTCACCTAGTCGGCCCCGACTGCCTTGGATGACACCCCTTTGGGCAGGGTTGAAATTTTTTCCGAAGACCGGGCCTTTGCCGGGGCAGACTTCCTGCCGCTCGCCGCTGCCGGATCATTCAAGGCCTTCGCAGCGCCCGGGAATTTTTCGGCTGCCGATTTAATATCTCGGTCCACCCCGTTTGCAGCGCCCGAGACCTCCGCCTCTGCCTGCAGATCGACGACCCGGTCTCCGACCTTGGGCTCCGGTTCGGCTTGCCCTTGTGTGGCCGCCGCCTTCACCTGTTCACTCACCGCGTCTTCGCCAGAGGATGAGGCGCCAGAGGATGAGGTGCCAGAGGATGAGGCGCTCTCTGCCTGACCGGTCACAGGCCGCTTTGCTGCCAGAATGGAAGCGGCTGCGGCACCTGCTGCCAGGGCCATCAGGCCTGCGGGGATGGGATTGTCTCTGACCCAATTGGCTGCAGATTCCACACCATCGCGCGAACGGTCAGCCTGTTTCCTGACGGCGTGACCGGCGGCATTGGCCTGGGAATGCAATCTGTCTGCATATTCCCGGCCGCGTTCCTTCGCCTGCGAGGATGATTGGTTGACCACATCGGCGGTTTTTTCTGCCAGGTTGGTTACCTTGTCACTGACATCGTCAAAGCTCCTGCGAACCGAGCGCCGCGCCAAATCCATCCCGTCTTTGGCAGCTCTATTGAGATCCTCGACGTTGTCTGTAACACCATCGCGGATACTTTCGGCCTGGTTCTTCAAATCATGCACACGCTGGCCAACACGTTCAGCCGGATCGCCTGAGACCATTGGATCAACATGACTCTCACCCAGAGGCCTTTCCGGTTTCACATCATGCTGCCCGTTGCTGCGGGCACGGCCGGCGATGAAAAAGCCGGCAAGCCCTGCGCCGACGAGAAGCGCGGAAAATGGATTCTCACGCGCCTTATTGACAAGGGACGCACCAATATTCGACGCGGGCTGACCGTCTTCTCCCAGCAGATTGCTCAGGAAACCGGCGGGGGAGAATGTATCGCCCATCTGGTCCAGACGTGAATCAATGCGTGAGCGGGTATTCTCGATGGCATCTTCTATCTGTTCGGTTCTATAGGTCATGATCAGCTTGCCTCCTTCATTCTTTCAGCGCTTTCGCGCACGGATTTCATTGTTCGTCTTGGTGCCAGATTTTCCGGCTTGAGCTGCCTGCTGCCGCTGGTGACTGAGATATAGGCAATGACAGCGAGCACGATGCCGACCGCCAGAGACGCGACGGAAGCTGGCATGATATTGGCCAAGGCGACGACAAGCGCCTGGACGAGCACAAGCAGGGCACAAAATGCAATCAGCAGTCCGGCAACCAGAGCGATGAAGCCATTTTGTATCTGATCGATTTTTTCGCCCGCTTCTGCACGCGCAAGCGAAATTTCCTGCCGCAGCAGCAGCGTCAAATCCGCGATCAGCTCCCTGATGGTATCCTTCATATTCGTGGTGCTATTCATATTGGTGTTCCTTCCATTTTTCTCAGGCGCCGGTCTCAACTGTCTCTGACAGGATGTCTGCGCGTGGACTTCAGGGTGCTGGCCAGCGCAAACCCAGCAAAGGCGAGAATGCCGACCGTGACGACTGGGCGTTCACGCACAAATGTTTCCAGACGACGGGTCAGATTGTCCGGATCAAGTCCGTCAACCTCACTGGCAGCGTTTTCCAAACCTTTGCCTGCAGCGCGCACATAACCGGCGGTACCAGTCATGCCGTCGTCTTCGAGGCTCTTGCTGCCCGCCTCCAGAGCACGGCTCAGCGAATAGACCATCTCCTGTGTCCGGTTCTTGCCCTGCTCGGCGGTGGCCCTGGCCCCGTCCATAGCCCTGTTCAACACATCTTCACCTGCCTTTTCCGCATGTTTGGCAACGGATGATCCCAGGTCGGATGCAGCATCGGACAGGGAAGCCCTGGCTTCAGAAGCGACCTGACCGGCCTTTTCCAACTTGTCGTGAACAGTTGCCTTGACGGTCTGCTCGGTGTCGGCATCAGTGGGTTTTGCTGTGGTAGCGCCCTGGCCGATGGTCTCATTACGGTGCGGCTTTTGCATCTTGATCTCCATCTTCTTTGTTCTGAAAATCCCAATTCTATTTAGTAAAACCATTGAACGGCGCAAAAGTTCCAAGCCTTTTTCAAAATCCGGCAGGCTGCCGCGTTTCATTGATAGACACGCATCTTCTCGCAGGCCTGCTTCTACACATTGCGCTCTACAGGCTGGCTGGTTTCTTATCGAGCGAAGCGGGTGAGCCCTGCTGCTCGGGATCCACAGGGACATTCTCACCTGACAGGAATTCACCGATATGGGACAAGCCGCCAACACGCTCACAGAGCACCTTGAAAATGATCAGAAGCGGCACGGCAATCAGGACGCCAACTGGTCCCCACATGAAACCCCAGAAGGCAATGGAAACCAGGATGGCAACAGTGTTGAGAGAAAATCTTCGCCCTAGAATCATGGGGGTCAGAAACTGGCCCTCGACGATGGTCAAAACCAGATAGACGGCCGACGGAACCATGGCGATGGCGAGCGTATCAAATGAAATGATGGAAACACCAAAGGCAAGGAGCACACCGATCAGCGCACCGATATAGGGAAGGAAATTGAGTAAGGCCGCCAGGACAGCCCAAAGGTGCGGTGTTGGGACATCCAGCATATAGAACAGGATACCCACCGCCATGCCCATACAGGCGTTTATAACCGCCACCGTCAGCAGGTAGCGAGACACATCATGTTCGACATCCATAATCAGGGCGAGAACTTTTTTCTTGTCGCTCAGTTTTGGAAATATGCGGATCGCTTTTTTGAAAAACATGTCACGGGACACAAGAAGGAAAAAGCTCAGGACCAGTATCAGAAGTGTCGTTGCAGCAATCGCCATGACATCATCCGCCGCGCGCGCGATCAGCCCAGGGCCTTTGACAACCACTTCATTGGTTTTTCCATTGCCCCCGGAACTGGTGATTTTTTCCACTTCCTCACCCATGGAGTTGATTGAATCAACCGGGCTGCGGATGGATTTGAGCTTCTCTTTCAGTTGCGCGCCGATCTGTGGCGCATCGGACAGAAACTCCTTCAGCGGCGTGGCCAGTGTCATCGCGCCGATGGTGATACCTGCCCCACAAATTATGAGAAGCAATGCTGCTGAAACAGGGCTGGGTATATGAAACAAGCGCCGGGCGGCGGACACCACCGGACCCAGCGTCAGGGCCGTGATGATCGACAATGCAATGGGAAGAAAGAAACTCTGACCGAGATAAAGCGCGACACACACCGCAATGACGGCGATGATGTTAAGGGACACGGCCACTGACGACGAATAGGTGCCTTGCGCTGTTTGCGGATTCTGCGTTCCGTCGATTTCGGGGGAACCCGGGTTGAGAGACAATGCCATCCATCCTTTTCCGCCCGCCGGGCCAACAGTGGTTCTCCGACCCGGGATCGGGTCGATTGACACCTTGCTGACCAATACAACGCACGGGAGGACAAATGGTTGCGATGTGGATAATCTTCACCGCAAACAGAAAAAGGCCGCCACCGGCGACCTTTTTCATGGGTGCAATCAAATCAGCCCTTGTAGGCGGGCTGTTTGCCAAGCGCTTCTTCGCTGGAGTCGATATAGACCCGCAAATCATCGCCATTGTCGTTGCGCAGAATCCGCAGTTCGTCAAAAGTGACGCCGACAGGATGCTCGCCCAGACCAAGGAAGCCACCCACGTCAATCACGACGGTTTCGACCTTGCCATCTTCACTGAGAATCAAGCGGTCGATTTCGCCGACGCTTTCATCGTTGATACCGTAAACGCTGATACCTTCGAGCTTTTCAGCCGTCAGTTCCGTCATTTCGGCTTCGCGGTAACCATCACGATCGATCATCGGACGCGGCAAGAGCAAACGACCTGTCTTGTCAGCAGCGTGGTCTGCATCGTCAGCGGTGACACTGCCTGTCTGCATGATGTCTGTACGATCAAAAGGCGTTGCTTCAGTCAACATTTCCTTGTTGGTCTTCACAACCAGGAAATAGTCGTCGTCATTGCCTTCTTCGCGCACCATCTTGATCTGGTCCATCGGTACGGCAATGTCTTTTTCGCCAATTCCGATGAATCCGCCAATTCCAAGAATGACTGCTTTGACCTGGCCGTTTGCGCCCAGAATGACATCATTGACTTCACCGATATCATCCCATTCCTTCTCAGAACCGGGAACAGCACGGGCATTCTCGTCCCAGGCATCCCACTGGTTTTCAGCCGAGTAGATGCGCATGCCGATAAATTTGGATGCATAAATGTCACCAGGCTGCTCTGACGCATAGGTCTGCATCATGACTTCGTTGCTGCTGGCGCCTGTGTTGGCGGCAAAGGCAGACGTTCCAAGCATCAGGGCCATGGCCGTTGTTGCGATAATCCGTTTCATCATTATACTCCTTGATTGTCTGGCAGTATTGAAACGACCCACCAGAGCATCTCACTGCCGTGGGGCGTTGATATACAAACGGCCAACTGGCAAATGGGTTCCAATTTCTGAAGATTTTTTTTCGGAAGGGACCCATTTGTTTTTTCGCAATGGGTTTACCGGTGGCAGCATCGCTCGACAGGGAACGCGCCGACTGTTCGCGCAAAAAAACGCGATGGCCTGAGCCACCGCGTTCCTGAGTCGACATGTGAAATTCTTCACTATGAAAAAGGGTCACTCGCTGAGCAAGGCACCGAGCATCCAGATCGCTTTCTCATGAAAGGCAATGCGCGCGGTCAACATGTCTGCGGTGACGACATCACCGGCTTCCTCTGCGCGTTCGACAGACTCGCGAAAGCGTCTTGCAACAATCTCGTGGTCATTGACCAGATTCTTGATCATCTTTTCGGTTGTCGGATTCTCGGTATCTTCCTGAATGGCTGCAAGCCCGATCATCTGGGTGATGCTGGCCGGCGCCGGATAGCCGAGTGCACGCACACGCTCTGCCAGATTGTCGATTGCTTCAAACAAATTCTGGTAGTGTTCTTCGGTCAGCATATGAACCGAGCGAAACAGCGGTCCGACCGCATTCCAGTGGTACCCCTGTGTCTTGACCATCAGAATATAGCTGTCCGCGAGGCAGGCCGACATATTGACGGCGACCAATTTCTTGTCGTCAATTCCCGTTGCCGGATCTTCGACTGCAGGACGCATATTGAGGATTTCGTTTGCCATGGAGTTTGTCTCCTTTTGATCGGATGGGTTTTGAAAGACCACGGGTCAGCGAACTGCCAAAAACTGGCGTCCACAGACCGTGTCCCTGACAGATGAACGCACGATAGCGCCATCGGTTCCATACAATCCAAGGGTTGCGGACAAACGGTGGCAAAAGCCTTGATGAAATATTTCGTGTCATCAGCCCTGTAACGGGCAGCGACGCTCGTCAGGGCAATCTTGCGAGACACTCCAGCAAAAGACCATAATAGGCCTCGGCATCGCCGTTGCGCACATAGAAAGCATTCTTTTTGCGATCCGTGATTTGCCACCAATCGGCAATCGTCATGCCACGCGTCAGAGCACCGCCTGTCTCCACGGAAACATTGATTTTGCGACCTTGGAAGATGTCCGGTTGCAACATGTACGCTGGCACGCAGGGTCCGTGCAGCGGGGCACCCTTCCAGCCGTATTTCTGCAGATCAAATGCTTGCGAAAATTCCAGCATCTCGGCCGTTGCAACACCACAGCGATTGCCGATCTTGCGCATTTGCGCCAGTCGTTCAGGCGTCGAGAGCATCTGATGCGTCACATCGAGCGGCAGGATCGTTATCGGTATTTCAGCATCCAATACGATCTTCGCAGCCTCTGGATCCACGTAGACATTGAACTCCGCCGTTGGCGTTATATTGCCGACTTCAAAATAGGCCCCTGCCATGGCCACGATCTCGCCAATCCGCGATACGATGTCGGGTGCCATTACCATGGCCATGGCCAGATTGGTCAGCGGTGACAACGAACAGATGGTGATATCGCCAGCCGGTGCTTCCCGCAGGGTGCGGATGATGAAATCGACTCCGTGTTCGGGTGCAATTCTGGTCGTGACATCGGGCAGGTCCGGTCCATCCAGTCCGGTCGGACCATGCACATGTTCTGCTGTCACCAGCGCCCCTGCCATCGGTCGCGGGCAGCCGGCATAGACCTTTATGTCCGTTCGCTCAGCCAGTTCCAGCAACTTGAGACAATTGTCTGTGGTGTGACCAAGATCAATATTTCCCGCAGTGGCAACAAGGCCAAGCACGTCGAAACGGTCAGGCGCGCCCAGGATCATCAAGATTGCAGCCGCCTGATCCTGTCCCGGGTCGGTCAGAATTATCAATTTGCGTTTCACGTCGGATCCATTTCCCTTTGGTGCATCAGGAATCGCGCAATTCGCCGAAACCCGTCACGGCTTTCACACCGCCACGCAGCCTGGCGCTCAGCCAAATGCCAAAAACCGTTGCCAGATAGGGAAGCGCCAAGAGCAGATCATGCGGCACCCTTTCCCCGAAAACCAATTGGGCGCGAATGCCGATGGCCCCGACGATGGCAAAAAACAGCGCGGCGAAAGTCGCCCCGATCGGATGACCTGCACCGAATATGACTGCTGCAAAAGCCATGAAACCGCGCCCTGCAGTCATGTTCTGCGAGAAGAATTGCAGGCTCCCAGAGGCAAGCTCTGCGCCGCCCAGTGCGCACAGGACACCGCCGATCATCAGAGCAATCAGTCGCATGCGGCCTGGATTGACGCCCACACTGCGCGCCGCGAAAGGATGCTCCCCGGCGGCCGACAGCCTGAGGCCAAAACGCGTGCGGCAAAGCAGCACCCAGACGGCAAAAACAAATAGCGGCATAAGCAGCACAAGGATCGAGAGTGTACCGTAGGCGCCGAACATGGCGCCCAGCCGCGGCAGGCCGGATGGCGCGGTGACAGCAGCCTGACTGCCGAAAATCGACTCGACTGCCAGGGTCGTGCCGCCCAGCCCCAGACCGGTCAGTCCAAGCCCGGCGATAATCTGATTGGCCTTGAGCTTTTCGACAACAAACCAGAAAAGGATTGAGGCGACGATACAGATCACCATGGCAATCAACAAAGCTGAAAAGATTGAGCCAGTGAGCACTGTTCCAAGAATTGTGGCGCAGGCCCCGGCGATCATCAGGCCCTCAAGACCCAGATGCCAGATCCCTGCACGCTGCGCGATGACACCTGCAAGTGTCACATAGACAAGTGGCGTCGCAGAGCGAAGAATGGCAATGATTACGTCGTCCATACGCGCTTCCTCCAATTTCGTAAAAAGCGATCCACAATATTCGACTTTGCGGTGATAAAGAGCGCAATCGCCGCATTGATGATGTCAATTGCCGAGGATGGCAAACCGGCGATGACCGGCAGGTAGAGTGCTGCCGAGGCCAGACCGCCAAAGAACAGGGCCACGATGGCCGTGCCGACAATCGACAGATTGGCAACGAGCGCGATCAGGATTGCGGTGAACCCATGCGCGGGCAGAAAACCGGACGCCAGCCGCCCATTGGGCCCCATCAGCTCGACCGTGCCGGCCAGCCCCGCCAGGGCGCCACTGATGATGAAACTTGCCAAACCGATATTCCACAGTCGTGCGCCCTGCCAGGTGACCATCGTCGCATTGCGCCCGGCAAGCCCCGAGAGCACGCCAAAGGCGGTTCGGTTCACCAGCAGCCACATGAAAATGCCAACCAGAACAGCGATTGCGATGATGGTCGGCGACACGCCGTAGGATGTACTGATGCGATAGGCGGCATCAAGCGGGCGGCTGGACGCCTGCTGTCCCGACCCCGAGGGATCCTTGAGTGGTCCTGATGTGACATAGATCAGGACAATGACGGCGAGGAAATTCCCCATCAGCGTCGTGATGACTTCATCGGCTCCCGATCGCAGTCGCAGGATCCCCGGCCACATGGCCCATAATGCGCCACCTGTCATGCCGGCAAGAAAACAAGCGGGGATGACGATGAAGGCCGGCAGGCCGTTCAGCCAATCGGCGGCGAAGGCCGCGCAGATTGCACCGATATAGAACTGACCTTGCGCGCCGATATTGAAGTAACCGGCGCGAAAGGAAATAACCACACCTGCCGCGGTAATGAACAGCGGCAGCCCCCACCTCAAGGCTTGCTGCAAAGCACCCGTGCGCAGGAAAGCGCCGTCAATGATCGCACGGAACATGTCCGGTGCCGAATAGCCGGCAACCGAAAAGATCAGCCCGCAAAGAGCCAGTGCAATCACGATAAAAATAAGCGCGCGAAAAACTGAAACAATGCTTTCGGTCACTTTGATACCCCCGTCATGGCAGCGCCTATGTCAGCCAGATCATAGGGCGGTGTGAACGTGCCCACCACACGGCCCGACAGCATGACGACAACCCGGTCACAGATATCCATGATTTCGTCGAGGTCAGACGAGATCAGCAAGATGGCGCATCCGCGCGCGCGGGCTCGGTTCAGGCTATCCCATACAAATGCCGTGGCGCCGATGTCGAGGCCTCGGGTCGGCTGGGCCGCTATGATGAGTCTTGCCTGTTCATCCATCTCGCGGGACAGGATGACCTTTTGTGCATTGCCGCCTGAAAGCGAACCGGCGTGCTGCGTGACATTTGAATAATGCACTTCCCATGCATCAAGCGCAGTGCCGCACCTCTGGCGCAGTTCCGATGGCCTGACCATTGATAAAAGCGGGCGTTTCAACAGCTCTCGCGCCGACCAGTTTTCCCACAGGGCGCTGGTGAGGCTCAGGCCTTCAACATTGCGTTCAAATGGAATGACACGCAGGCCTGCCGCGCGCCTGGTTTGCAGAGAGGCCCTGGTGACATCCAGGCCCTCAATGGTGATCTTGCCTTCTGAGGTTTCCGCCAGCGCGGAAATGGCACGCACCAATGTGCGCTGCCCGTTGCCTTCAACGCCGGCAAGTCCGAGAATTTCTCCGGGACGAATGACAAGATCAATGTCTTCAAGTGGCGGCCCATCGGAATCGGGCCGTGTCGAGACCGCCGTGAGTTTGAGCACTGGTTCGACTGCTGCCTGGTCCACGGATTGCGCCAGATGCGCATGCGCTGTGTCAAGTGATCCGGTCAGTGCCGCTTTCTGATCTTCCTCCAGCGGACGGGCTGCTGGTCCTATAATAAGTTCTGCCAGTTTTTCGGCATTTATCCCGGAGCATTCCACCGGGCCCTCAACAAGCATTCCACCGCGAAGCACCGCAACAGTATCGGCAATGGCCAGGACTTCGCGGATCTTGTGCAGGATGACAATGACCGTCACGCCGACATCCTTGAGATGGCGAATTCGCTCGAAAAGCTTTTGCGCACCTTCAGGTGAAAGCACAGCGGTGGGTTCGTCGAGGATCAAAAGCCTGGCGTCACTGACCAGCGCCCGGGCGATTTCAACACTTTGCAGGGTTTCGACCGGCAGATCGCGGATACGTTGCCCGGCCTTTACATTGACATTCAGGCTGTCGAGATAGGTCTGCCACCGCTTCTCCAACCCTCTTCGTGAATAAATCCGACCGTCTGCTGCGCCAAATTGCATGGCCTCGGCAACGGTGAACGACGGCGGCAGGGCAAAACTCTGATGCACGAGTTCCACCCCCGCCTGACGTGCCTGATTGACGTTGCCCGATGGCAAGGCGCGACCGTCAATCCTGATTTCACCGGTATCAGGACTGACCAGACCCGAAATGGCACGGGCAAATGTTGTCTTGCCCGCGCCGTTCTGGCCAACAACGGCATGAATCCGACCTCGCGCGAAGGAAATCGAAACACCTGACAGGGCCACGACATCACCATATCTGACACTGACGTCGCGGCATTCCAGTACAATCTGCTTTTCTTCACTCATATCGGCCTGACCCGTTACCTGATGTTCAAAGAGCCGTGTCGAATGGCACCTTGAGAGAGCCGTCGAGGATCATGGCTTTTGCCTTTTCCACTTCGGGCCAGATTTTTTTGGCCTTCTCGACGAGATCGGCAGGCCCCTGTTCCTGGAAGGCAGGAGACAGAATGAAATCGATGACGCCTGTCCCCAGTCCCGTGGAAACATGTTTGCCACCGGCCCAGTCAGCACCCAGGGCCTTGTTGACTTCATTGTAGAGAGAAGCACCGAAATCCAGCCCGACAATGGAGATGAGAGATTTCGGCCCGAGGGAGAATTGTGCCGGATCGAGAGCGCTGACCATGCGCCCTTCTGCTTCATTGGCGGCCGTTATGATTCCGATATCCGTGGCAGCGGCATCCGTCTGGATATAATCGATACCACTGCTGAACATCTGGGCGGCAATCTCCTGACCCTTGGCAGGGTCCTGGAAGGAGCCGGCAAAGGCTGCCGTTGCTGTTGCATCGGCTCGAACCGACTGGGCCCCTGCCTTGAAGGCATTGTAGTCAGCATTGATCGGAGGAATGGAAATCCCGCCAATAAAGCCGAGCTTGCCGCTTTCACTGACGCCCGCGGCAAAAATGCCGGAGAGATAACACCCGAGATAATAATCGTAGGAGACAGTCACCACATTGGGCATTGCCGGTTCAAAAGCATCAGCGAACAATTGAATGAACTTCGTTTCAGGGAAGTCCGGCGCCACTGCCTTGAAGGGTTCGGCCACTTCGTTAAAGGTCGAGACGACGACGGCGGCGCCGGCATCACCCAATGTACGGAAGATGGTCTCATAGGTCGCGGGATCCTGCGCATAGATGGCGCGATAGGTGAAGCCCTTTTCAGCAGCCAGCTGTTTCAGCTTGGCGATCATCGAATCAACGGGACCATTGTCACCGGCGGCCTGGGTATGAACCAGTGCGACGAGGCCGTCTGCGGCCTGTGCCAGGTTCGGCAGAAGGCTGCTTGTCAAACCGAGTGCAGCAAATCCTGCCGCTGATCTCAACAGAGTGCGGCGTTTGAGGCTATTTCGAAGCAAAGTCATCTCTCGTGTTCCTTGTTGTTGTGCAAAGCTTTTACATCTTGATGGTGAAGGCGACATCCTCCCGCCAAGCACCAACAGATTTCTCCGTTCGAACACACCTGCCGGCGCGCCCGGATTCGTTCATCACGCGCCCGGAGAGAACGGCGCAGGATACATGATCATCACGTCTTGGCTCTGAATGGCATCAAGAGACCAGATCCCGTTGATGAAAGACTGCCAGTCCGGGTCGGCATACATGGCTGCCCGGCGCTTTTCGCGATCGGCGAGACTGTCATAGGACCACATCAGAACCGTTGTGTGCAGACGACCGATTTCGCTGACATAGAGTCCGACGAACCGGTTCAGGTGCCGTTTCTGGACAGGCAGCCCCTCGGCCTCATATTTCTTCAGCCAGCCGTCCACCGTGCCGGGTTTGAAGGTATAGGTGCGATGTTCCAAAATCATTTTAAGTCTCCGAAAGAATGAAATCTGCCGCCCGCTCGCCGATCATGATCGCCGGGGCATTGGTATTGCCGCTGGAAATGATCGGCATGACAGAGGCATCTGCTATGCGCAGACCGGCAATGCCATGCACATTCAGCCTGGCATCAACAACAGCCTGCGGGTCGGTGCCCATCTTGCATGTCCCAACAGGATGAAACGTCGTCATCGCTGTCGCGCGCAGCCACGCAATGAGGTCCGCCTCGGATTCACAATCCGGGCCCGGCGCAAGTTCCTGTCCGCGATAGGGGTCAAACGCCTTCTGGGCTATAACTTCCCGGGTCATGCGGATCCCTTCGATCATCGTGCGAATATCGAAATCGGATTTCAGGTAATTTGCCAGAATCTTCGGCGCCTGCGTCGGGTTGGACGAATGCAGTGTGATCTCTCCGCGACTTTCAGGATTGACCGGCCCCACCCGCATCGTGAAGCCGTGATTGTTTTCCGTATCGGCCTTCTTGCGGAACGGATTGGGAAAGTGGAGATTTGCGGTCTTTTCCAGCGCCGGCATGAAGTGAAGCTGAATGTCCGGGGACTCCAGCCCCTCATGCGTTTTCATGAAAGCACCGCCTTCATAGGGAAAGGTCGTGACAATGCCGCGACCAAACAACAGCCCCTGCGCCATGGACACAATGAGTTTGTCGGCACGCAGGTCATCATAGAGCGTTACCGGCTTCTGACATTCCCAGGACATCACGCAATCCACATGGTCCTGGAGATTCTTGCCGACACCGGGCAGGTCGTGCACCGTATCGATCCCAAGCGCGGAGAGTTCATCAGCAGGGCCTATGCCCGACAGAAGCAGGATCTGGGGCGAATTGACGGTTCCCGCTGACAGGATCACTTCGCGATTGGCATAGACCTTCTTTGTCTGGCCGTTCTGGCTGTATTCCACGCCGACGGCCCGATCGTTTTCGATAATGATGCGATGGGTCAGTGCGCCGGTTTCCACATGCAGGTTCTCTCGTTGCTGCACCGGCTTGAGAAATGCGCGTGATGTCGACCAGCGTTTGCCGTCGCGGATGGTAAAGTCAAATCGGCCAAAGCCTTCCTGCTGATCACCATTGAAATCGTCATTTTTCGGGTGACCGGCCTGCGTGCCGGCTTCTATGAAAACCTCGTGCAGCGGGTTTGAGCCCCGGGCGCGACAGACCGTCAATTCGCCTTCGCTGTTGTGAAAATCGTCCTTGCGCTGGATATGCCCTTCCGAACGACGAAAAGCCGGCAGCACCTCTTCATAGGACCATCCGGGCAGACCAAGCTGGGCCCAACGATCATAGTCGCGCCGATTGCCGCGTACATAAAGCATGCCATTGATGGTGGAAGAGCCGCCCAGCACCTTGCCGCGTGGCCAATAGACCGACCGTCCGTTGAGGTAGGGTTCAGGCTCCGTGTGATAATGCCAATTGTAGATGCCCGACTGAAACAGCTTGCCCATCAGCATGGGAAGTCGAAAAAGCGGATTTCGATCCTTGCCGCCCGCTTCCAGCAGCAGAACGGAGCGATCCGGATCAGCCGACAGCCGGTTGGCCAGGACGCAGCCGGCGGATCCGGCGCCGATGACGATATAGTCATGGGATTGGGTCTGGCTCATCGGATCACCAGGCAATGGGCTTTGCGCCAACCGATGCGAAGAAACGGTTGCAGGCAAGAAAGGGGTTTTCGAGCGCCAGCATGGCATCGGCCTCGGCCGGATGCGGGCGTTGGATGGTATGGCAATTGCCCGATGAGCTTTCCAGACCTGCCATTTTCAGACAATCCATCGCGACATCGCCGAAGGCCATGAAGACCATGGGTCTGCCGGAACCGGCCATGGCTTCGAGCACCTTGAGGATAAGTGGCCGCCAGACCGGCAAATGCCCGCGAGACTGATGCGGATCAGTTTCCACCTTGAAGCGCGACAGCGTGAAGGACGAATTCAAAAGCAGTGCACCCTGGCCAACCCAGTGACTGGCCAGTTGGTCAGCAGGCTGCAGGTCAATCGAACCCTGTTCTATGTCTGCCAGTAGCGACGGCCAGTCCTTGAATGAGCGGGCGTAATCCGCCCTGCCCGTGCGCGCCGCACAAATGAGTTGCATATAGGCCCGAACGCTTTTTGAGAACATTTTGTCGAGCTCGCGCCATTCGGCCACATTGCCCGCCTCAAATGCGCGTCCGGTGGCAAAGTCAGGTGCGGGATACGGGTCCTGCCCGAGGATCACGCATCGAACGTCATCAGGTTCAATGCCATCGAAACTGCGGAAAATGTGAGCACCTTTCGGAGCCCCCGGAAAGGTACGCCCCAATCGCGCCGGGAAGATGGGCTCCCATGGCTCGATCATGAGGTCGGGATCGCAGGCATCAAAACCAAGTTCGACCTCGTCCAGAAGAGCCCGCCAGGCGACTGGCAAATCTGCCTGCCAACCGCCCAACGTCTCTCGTAGCGCCCCCGCCAAACTCTCCGTCATTCGCTGAAACTCCGCCCAATGGAAACTGAAGATTTGCAAAACCTGACCAAAACGTCAAGTACTGAAATGAATAAACCTGACCAAAACGTCAATTTTTGATTTGGCTCCTTCCATCCAGACAGCCAAGCGTGTATTTCAAACGGCAGAGGTTGCATCCTATCGGCAAGGAAGCGGGATAGGTCGACTGTGGAGGTCATTGGAACGTTTTGTTGAACGATAAAAATCCGACAGATGGCCGGGTGGACGCATCATGGTGATGTCCAAGCCACCTTCAGATGCGCGCATTCGTGCCCGCAACGAGGCCAAGATCCTGAAGGCCGCAGTGAAGATTTTTTCGCTCAAGGGCTTTGACGGCACACGGATAGCGGAGATTGCGGACGCAAGCGGTCTGCCCAAAGCCAATGTCTATTATTATTTCGCCACCAAGGAAGCGATTTATGAAACCCTGGTCGAGCGGTTGCTGACGGGCTGGGACAAGACACTGGAACATATTGTGGCCGACCGGGAACCACGCGAGGCCCTCAGTGCCTATATTCATGCCAAGCTTGAATATTCGCGCAAGCACGTCATCGAATCACGTTTTTTTGCCAATGAGATGCTGCGCGGCGGGCGTTTTCTTTCCAGCGGGCAGAAAAAACACATGCAGGATATTACCCGTGAGCGTGTTGAAGTCATCGAGGAATGGATCCGCCAGGGAAAGATGGTCGAGGTCGAGCCCAACCATTTCTTCATGATGCTTTGGGCAGCAACGCAGTTCTATGCAGACTTTACCACAGTGGCCGCCGTCACGTTGAACAAGAGCCAACTGACGAAGAATGATTACGACAGTGCTTATGAGACAATTGTCAAAACCGTTCTGGACGGTTGCCTCATAACCAAATGATCGAAGGCAGAATCCGGGTGACGTGCGGCCCACCTGCCTTCATCAGCAATGACATTCTCCAAAACAGCAAATATGTGGGTCTCGCCCCAGTCACCAGAAATTTATCACCGGCGCATCATCATTTTGTCGCAGATGGGGTATTCATGCAGTGACAGATACAATCTCCTTCTGGTGGCGACGCAATGAATTCTATGGACTTTCCCGAATACACCTATAGCGAGCGACTGGCCGACGGCATCATTCACCTGATCGGTGTTACGGCCGCCATCGTCGGGGCAATTATACTGCTGGTCATGGCAACAGACACTTTGTCTGGCGCGTCGGTTCTCAGCCTTACAGTCTACAGTTTTGGACTGGTGGCTGTGTTTTGCTTTTCTGCCGCCTATCATCTGACCGGCGGATCGCCGCTCAAGGCCTTGTTGAAACGTTTTGACCAGGCCGCCATCTATTTCAAGATTGCGTCCACCTATACGCCCATCATGGTCATTAACCTGGTGGGCTGGCCGGGCACCGGCCTGCTGGCCCTGATCTGGTCAGTGGCGACATTCGGGATGACGACCAAATTGTTTTTCCCCCACCGGCTCGTGCGCACGTCCTACGTTCTCTATCTGGTTCTTGGCTGGTGTGCGGTGCTTATTCTTGCACCACTTGTCGATGCACTGTCCATGCAAACCCTCATGCTGATCCTTGCGGGCGGCATTCTCTACACGGTTGGTGTGGTTTTTCATTTGTGGCCGGGACTGCGCTACCAGAATGCCATCTGGCATACATTCGTTCTTGGCGGCGCCGGATGTCATTATGCTGCCATCATGAGTTCCGTGGCATTGGCTTGATGATACGTCTTATACCAAAGGTCGATGATCACCACAGCGGCGCGGTCTGTTCAGATCAATGAGCGTTCATGTTCTGGCGTTAAAATCCCGTTTGCATCAAAGTGATGGAGAACCGGTTGGATACGGCAGATACCGATCAATGCAAGTTGCTCAGCCCCAGAACGCACCGGTGCCCTTGAGATCCTTCCACAGCGATTTTGCCTCTTTCCAATCCTGCTGAGATTTGGTCATTCGGGCACCGATCACCCAGCCAATGGCCCGTTGGGCGGCAGGGTCCTGAGCGCCGAGAGCAGAATCTCCGGAAAACAGCTCCATGATCATCGCCGCGTCGATCAGGTCACCAAAAACGGTCTGAAGCTGCTTGAGCTGTCTGGTAAACGGCGCGACCTGTTTTTGCGGATAGAGGGGCGCCAGAAACTCGATCGTATATCGCAGTTTCTTGAGTTCCTTGCGCAGTGCGTGGCGTTCTTCGCTGGTCAGTTTGCTGATCGCATGCGCCTGATCCCGGACAGATTTACAGCGCCGGTCCAGCGCCCGCTTCGCGAGTTTGCCGACGGGCATGTCACCCACCCCGGCTTTGCCGATTGGCCCCGTTTCTATGACCCGGGCCAGATCAAGCAGGAAGGACATCGCACGCCGGCTCTCCAGGACATGGCGCACATGTTTTCTTGTCTTTGAGCGTTCCTTGGCCAGCAGGCTGCCCAATGCGGCGAATGACGGTTCGTCGGGGCAGGATTGCTGCAGCGGCCTGACGATGTCGATTGCGGTGACATCACGGTCACGCAAGGCGCCGATTTCCTGGCCGAGCCACTTGGCTTCTTCGTTGAGCCGCTTCCTTTCCGGCTTGTTGATCTGCCCGGAGAACAGGACAAATGCACTGCGCAGACGCCGCAATCCTATCCGCAGTTGATGCGGTCCTCCAGGGTCCTTGGAGACCCTTATCAGGTCAATGTTTTTGGCAATCTGATCGAAGCATTCACGCAGGATGTCGCGCGCTGCCTCGCCGACCGTCTGCGTGCCATGCAAGGGCACGGGTTTTGCCATGCGCGGCTTCATCGGCACATCGATGCGCCCTTCTTCGGCAAGCAGATATCCCCGATCTGACTTTGACAGACATGAGAAACGAAAACCGCCTTCTCTCAGGAGATCGCGCGCCATATCGAAAAGCCCGTCCACCGTGCCGGCGATCAGTTCGATCTCCATTTCCCTGAACTCCGCGGAAAGAGGCCCTGCAAGGATGTGACCATGGTCGACAGAAAGTTCGGCTCTGGTCCCGTCCGGCGCCACGATCTGTGCCGATGTGCGATTCATATTGGTCTGGCAAACCGCCTTAAAGGCCTTGCCGGAAACGAGCCGCTTGATCGTTTTTCGGGCTATTTTGTCAGGGATATCATCAAGACCCAGCTTTCCATCAGCAGCGGGGCATTCGAACTCGCTTACCCGCGAAAGGCCACTGTGAAGGCCGGACCGGCTTTTGACCGTCTGGATCCAACGCCCGTCATCGCGGCGCAGCCGGAGGGAATAGCCCGCCTTGTGCAACGCATGATCCGGCGTGTCATAATAGACGGACCGCAGCGGCCGCGCACCGCCATTGCCCGGCTGAAGCGCTGCAAATCGGACCTGAAGGTGCTCTTCCACCTGTTCATCAATGATGAATTTCAATTCAATTTCAGACATGTAGTCAGTATGGTGGTTTTCAGAAGGCGTTGCAATTGCGCCGCCGCCTGGAAAACCGAGAATGGTTACCCCTCTGTCTGGCCAAGGAAACAGAGGGGCACCTTCTCTTTTGCAGACCTATTTCTTCATGCCTGGATTGGCTGTATTTTCTGCCGCGCTTGCCAGTTCCCGTTCAACCTGGGCGAATCCGTGGTCCGGAACAATCTCGCCCGAGCGATCACTGATCTGCTCCCACTGCGCGACCACACGTTTGGCAGCGTCGGCGCCGCCGCCGATCTGAACGCCGCGCGTCAGGGTCACGTTGGCGCGTGCGAAGTGTCCGGCACCGGTGCACAGGATCGCCCGCGATGGAGCGTCATCACCGACCAATGCCAGGAGACCGGGGCTCACAAGATCCGGTGAAAGACGCTCCAGTGTCTCCTGCGGCATCAGGTCGTCCGTCATCGGTGTCGCTGCGGTGGGCGCAATGCAATTGACACGGATTCCGTATTTGTCGCCTTCGAGCGCCAGCGTCTGCATCAGGCCGACCAGCGCCATCTTAGCGGCACCGTAGTTTGACTGGCCGAAGTTCCCGAAGAGGCCGGAAGAAGAAGTTGTCATGACAATGCGCCCGTGACCTTGCTGCCGCATGATCTCCCATACGGCCTTCGTGCAGATCACAGCCCCCATGAGGTGAACGTCGAGGACAAAGCGGAAATCGGCCAGGTCCATCTTGGCGAAGCTCTTGTCGCGCAGGACACCGGCATTGTTGATGAGAATGTCGATGCGGCCCCAGGTATCCATGACGCGATCCACCATTTCGGCGACCTGGGCTTCGTCCGTCACCGATGCAGCAAGGCCAATCGCCTCACCACCACGCGCCCGTATTTCTTCGGCAACCCGTTCCGCGCCCTCTCCGTTCATGTCGGTGACGGCGACTTTGGCGCCCTGACCGGCGAGCATCAGTGCGTGGCACCGGCCGAGCCCTCCGGCGGCTCCGGTGACGATTGCGATGCGATCTTTCAGATTCATGTCTGCCTCTTTCAATGATTGTTTCAACGCATTCATTCACGCGTTCATGGATATTCCGCCATCAAGGCGCGCTGTTCCCGCTCATGCCTGACCATAGTCCTTTTTCAGGCGCATCCTGTCGATCTTGCCTGTGGACGCCTTGGGCATGCTCTCTATACGCACGACGGTATCGGGTATCCACCAGGAAGCGACCCGTTCGCGCAACGGCCGCAGAAGAACGTCGTCGCTGACCGTGTGGTGTTTGCGGATCTCCACCAACAAAACAGGCCGCTCTCCCCACCTGGGATCAGTCCTGCCGATGACCACGGCGAGGGACACTTCAGGCAATGCGCCGACGATGGCCTCGATCTCCGCCGGATTGATCCATTCCCCGCCCGACTTGATAAGGTCCTTGGACCGGCCTGTAATGATCAGGCTTCCCTGGTCGTCTATCCGCGCCAGATCGCCGGTTCCGAACCAGCCATCGGCATCACTTGCGGGTTCTTTGTCCCCCAGATAACGCTTGATGACCGCCGCACCCCGCACGCGCAGATGCCCCTCGACATTCCTCTGCTCCGGCAAGGCACGGCCCTGTGCGTCGGTCAGGAGCAGGTCGATCCCTATTGCCGGACGCCCCGACAGGGTCGCCTTCCTGTGCGGATCACCCGGCGGTGCCATCGTTCCCGATGGTGACAGCTCCGTCATGCCCCAACTGGTCTGCACGGCAACACCCAATCGGCGCTCCAATCGCTCCATCAGGGCTGGTGGGAGCGGAGCCCCGCCCACCAGAATACGCTGCAGGGAAGGCGTATCGCCACCGTTGGCCTCGAGATGCTCGAGCAATCCGAGCCAGACTGTCGGAACGCCCACCGCAACCGTCACACCTTCGCAGGCAATCAGTTTTGCAAGGGCTGCGCCGTCGGTCCGGCGACCCGGAAGGACCAGTTTTGCACCCACGGCAGGCGTGGCGAAGGGCAGGCCCCAGGCATTGGCATGAAACATGGGCACTGCGGCCAGAACCGTATCGGCGGCGGTGATGCCAAGCATGTCGGCCTGCAACATGCGCAAGGTATGAAGGTAGCCCGACCGATGCGTGTAGGTGACACCTTTGGGTGCGCCGGTGGTGCCGGAGGTGAAGCAGAGACCGGACGGCATCGTCTCGTCAAATGCGCCCCAGGCCATCGGTGTGCCGGCCGACCCGGCATCCGGCTGCAGGGCGGCAATCGTCAAGCCATCGCGGACCGGCGGCTCGTCACCGGACGAACCATCAATGACCAGGATACGGGTGAGTGCCGGTGCATTTCCGGCGATCTGTTCGGCAAGCGGCAAAAGATCTGCGCTGACAATCAGAATGCCTGCCCCCGATTGCCGCAGCATCGCACCGCTCTGGTCGGCGGTCAGCCGCGGGTTCAACGTATGGCACGCAGCGCCCATCCCCATGATTGCATACCAGGCCTCCAGATGGGCCCGGGTGTTCCAGGCGAGCGTGGCCACGCGGGAACCGAGCCCTACGCCCAGGCCGGCAAGGATGACGGAGACGCGCTGCGCCCTCTCCTTCAGCGCGGCATATCCGATACGATCAAGCATGTCATCCGGTCCGGCCGTGACCACCTGAGCTTCGGGATGCCAACGGGCGGCATGATGAAGAAACTTGTCCAGCGTCAGGCCGTACGGCTGCATCGCACCGTCGATCATCACATCCTGCGACATGCCGGCTGTTGCTGCCGCAGATGTTGAATGTTGCGTTCTCACGTAATTCTTTCCCGCCATTTTAGGCCTTTTATCGATGTGTTCGCATCGGCTTCAGCGGGCAAGCCCGGAGCGTGCACCGTTCGCTTCCCGCCAAACCCGAAAGGGTTGTTCCAAATCCGTGTTTGGCCCATGCATTCAGCAGGCCCCGCATTCAGCAAGACCGGCATTGTCCAAAGACGGCCTTTCCAGATAACGCCGCCACAACACGCTCGGTATCAGTGAATCGCCGCATGCAGGATTTTCTCCGCAGTTGCCTCCGACCGTGCGAATTCCGCGACTATGGTGCCGCTTTTGGCGACCAGTATCCGATCTGAAAGGTCGAGTATTTCCGGCAGGTAGGAAGAGATGAGAATCACACCCGCGCCGCTTTCGGCGAATTGCCTGACGATCTGGCGGATTTCCGCGATAGCCCCCACATCAACCCCGCGTGTCGGTTCATCGAAGATCACAAGCCTGGGCTCCTGAACCAGGGATTTCGCGATGACGACCTTCTGCTGGTTGCCGCCGGAAAGGTGCAATACCGTCTGTTCGACGCCGATACTGCGTATGGACAGCCGGCTTCCCCATTCCCTTGAGAGTTGCCTCATCTTTGCAAGCGGTGCGATGATTTTCCGACGGCCATATTTGGCGAGCCAGCCAAGACCGATATTGTCGGCGACACTCAATGTATCGAAAAAGCCGTCGAGTTTTCGATCTTCGCTGACATAGGCAATGCCGTCCGCAACGGCCTGCGCAGGAAGGCTGTAACGCACTTCCCGGCCATCAAGCCAAATTCGACCACCCCCGTAATTGCGTTTGGTATGTCCCATGATAACCTTCGCGACTTCACTGCGGCCCGACCCGATCAGGCCCGCAATACCCGTAATCTGCCCCGGGAATATCGAAAATGACATATTGTTCACCATGTTGCCCATTCGAATGCTCTCGACGCGCAACACAGGCAGCGCGGAACGCACGGCATGTCTTGCCTTGGGAACGTACAGTTGCTCGTTCAGTTCCTCGCCAATCATGTAGTGAATAAGACGATTGCGATCGAATTCGGCCGCCAGACCTGTGGTCATCAGGCGCCCGTTGCGCAAAACGGAGATCCGGTCCGAGTGTTTCAGCGCCTCTTCCAAAGCATGTGAGATAAAGATCATCGCAACGCCGTTTGCCTGCAAAGATTTCATCAGATCGAACAGATGGTCTGTTTCTTCCGGCGTCAGCGCCGCCGTCGGTTCGTCGAGGATAATTACCTTTGCCTGGTTGAGAACAGCACGGGCAATTTCCACCATCTGCCGTTTGGCTGTAGACAGGGAGCCAGCGAGTTGCGACGGTTCGACCTTGAAATTGAGCCGCTGGAGAACCTGCCGGGCGGCGTTGCGCACCTTTCGCACCGAATTGAACGTGCTCTCCCGGCCCAGCACCATGTTCTGTGCGACCGTCAGTTGCGGCACCAGGCTGGTCTCCTGATAGACCATGGATATGCCATGCCGGCTTGCATCTTTCGGTGCGGAAAACTTCACGACGTCGCCGTTGATCCGCAACACACCCCCGGTCGGCGAAATGACACCAGCGATCAACTTGCAGAGCGTTGATTTGCCCGCTCCGTTTTCACCGGCGAGCGCATGGATTTCACCCGGGTAAAGTTCGAAATTCGCATTTTCCAGCGCATTGATGCCACCATAGCTCTTGGTGACGTTCTCCAGACGGATGATCGGCTGACGGGTCATGCGGCATCACTCCCGGATGAAATGCAAAGCAGTTCCTGGCTCGCCTTGCTGACTGCAATCGTGTCTCCGTTCCACCCAACGGCATCACTGATTGCATGGCGTGTTCCATTCGCGCGGGAGTGCGCCGAACCGGTGGGTACAAGGTTTTCGTCCGTCTCGATAACCAATCCATAGGAAAAGGATGGAGCCCAGGGCTTGATCTCACCGAACAGGCGCGTGGCGCCGAGCTCGATGGGAAAGTCGTGACTGAACTCCGGATTGGTACGCGGCGAAATCCAGTGATGCGGCTCGATATTCGCCTTCATTTCCGCGACGAAATCCTTTTCGGTCCTGATAAACTCGATGAGCGGATCTCGGCGCGCCAGGCATGAAATGAAAAAGCCGGAATCTGTTTTTCGAATGCCCCCCAGATAGGCGGGATAACCCGATTGCCTGACCTTGCCGGACATATCGACAATACAGGCGCGCTCAAGCTGGGTGACAATCAGCTCGCCGGCCGTGTCATGGCAAATGCCCATCGGGCAATGCAATTCGCGCGCCAGCGTCCTTGGTGCTCCGGTCCTGCTGATTGCCATGATTTGCCCCTGTGCGGTTTCATCCCACGGCGCAAGGGACAGGATGTCCTGGTCGGCCCGATAGCCGCAGTCGACGATCACGATTTCTTCCTCTGAACGAAAAATACAGCCGGTTGCCGATGCGAGACCGGCCGGCAGCACCCACGCGTCGGTCACCTGTCCTGTATTGTCGCGCACCGCAAAGCCTCCGTCTGCCAGGCCGATCCCGATGGTGCCTGCGCGGCTGGAACAAAGCGCCGTTACCGGCCGGTCGAACGCACACCACAATTGCGGCTGTTCGCCCCATTTTTCCATGGCCAATACCGCCTTGCCTGAACTGAAAAGCAGCCGCCCATCGCTCAGGACACACACAGACTGCGGAGATGCCACCGACATGCCCGCAGCATCGTCCAGCCGGGTGTTGGGGCCAAGAACACCCTCCAGCGTCATTGTGGGTGGCGCCTGCTTTCTGGCGTTGAAAAGCATATCCTATCCTTTTTCCCAATAGCTCTGTGGCCCGTTCCACCGGCTGTCGGCATTTTCCAGTTGAAGGCGCCCGATCTTGTTGTTGGTTACGCCCCCGAGATACAGTGCGCCTTCGTGTTCCCGCATAGACGTGATCATGTAGAGTGGGCCGTCCGGCGCGTCCCAGAACGCGTCAATGATTTTGCCACCACCGTCTACTTTCAACACGCCGCCAATGTTGAGATTGCCGAACAGCCAGTTGGTCGGCGGCACGCGTTTTGTCATTCGCCGCCTGAGGCCGGGGTATTTCATGGCCTGATCCATGATTGAATTGCGCATCCCGGCAAGAGCGACCCAATATCCGCCATCAGACGCCCTGTTGATATTGTCGGGATAGCCCGGCAATCCATCCAGAAATATCCGAGGCCCGGCCGCTAGATCTGCCAGATCGAAAATCAGGATCGAGCAGTTCCAGGTACTTGCGACCAGAAGATACTTCCCGTCATGCGTCACGCACACGCCGTTTGGAAAAACGAGATTGTCGCAGACAGTACGGGTCTTCCGAGATTTGGGATCATAGCTCAAAAGGCGTCCATTGGGACGGCCTTCAAGCAGATCGAGGCCCCAACTATCCATATCGTACCGCTTGGTGGCGTCCGTGAAATAGATCATGCCGTCCGGGGCGATATCAAGATCGTCGGCCATCCGGATGGTCGTATCATCCTGAACACTCAACAGGCTTCGCCCTGTCTGGTCGGTCAGCAGTTGGACATCCCCTTGCGCGTTTATCCGCAACAAACCCATTCCGGCCACGCAGGTCACGATACAGCCTTCGGCGTCGAATGCCAGGCCAAGCGGGCGACCGCCAATTTTCGCAACGAGGGTAATTTCCGAGTAATCGGGCGGCGACAGGCGCAGAATCCTGCCATCACGATTGCCGCAATACATATTTCCTGCGGCATCGAGGATCACGTCCTCCGGACCGTCGAGTTTTCCCGAAGCAAGGATTTCGGCATTGGCAAGCCTGGGCGTGATTTCGTCCGGCATCAGACCAGCCATTCCCTTGATGGGACCCAGAATGACCTTGACAGGGTCAAGATAGGTGGAAGCCAGCAACCGATGACGGTTTTTCCTGAATTTTACGTCTATTGCAAGAATGAGAATGATGATCGCACCCATGCAAAGCTGGACGAAATCGCCCCGATATCCCGCATTGATCATCGCATTGTTGAATATGTAGATCGTGGCAAACCCGATCAGGACGGGGACAACCGCGCCTCGGCCCGGAACGAAACCGCCAAGACCGACAACCAGGGCCGTCAGAGCAAAAAACTCCATGCCTATGCCGGTGTCGGCGCTGATGCTGTTTTGGCGGGCAGCAAACAGGAACCCTGCCAGGCCGACAATGAGCCCGGTGAGAACGTAGGAAAAAAACACCGTCCACTTGACTCGAATACCGCCGTGGCGTGCCGCTTTTCGGTTGCCGCCGACAGCAAGGACATGCCAGCCAAATCGCGACTGGCGAAACATGACGAAAACCATGATCGCGACACAGACCAACACCCAAAAGCCGATCGGCATGGTCAGGAGCTTTTCAAAACCAACCCAGTCCCACAGATCATCAATTCTGCTGCTGATGGAAATTTCCACCAGTTGGGCCTGCGAGGCCAGGGTGAATATCCCGCGAACGGTAATCATCGTGCCCAGTGTGGTGAGCAAAGCACCGCAACCGATCAAGCCAGCAAGAACACCATTTATGGAGCCGATGAGCGCACCACAGGCAAGACTCGACAGCAGAACGAGGGGCACGGGAAGATTGAGAATATGAAAGCAAAAAAGAGCCACAAACGCCGACATGGCGAAATTCGAACCCACTGACAGATCTATCCCGCCGACTGCAACGACAATCAGCACCGCCAATACGACGAGCCCGCCGTCAGCCGAATATTGCGCAAGATTTCTCAGGTTGGACGCGACGAAATAATCATCTGTCGTCAAAAGAATGCCGACGACCACGCAGACAAATGCCAGAAACGGAATTGCGCTTTCGACCCAACCGCTGGACAGAATGTCCGCGAATATGCGGCGTGGGGACAGCACAAAACGCGGAACCGGCTGTTTTGGCAAACTGGTGAATTCAAAGTCGGCAGACATTGCATGATTCCATCATCTGAAAACCGCAGGGTTCTGGGGAACCCCGCGGGTACAAGAGCCTCAGGGACCCGGTTACATTTTCCAGCAAAGGCCGGGATCGTAGGAATCACCGGCCTTGATGATCTTCATTGGCGATTCAACAGACAGCATCGAGCCGTCCGCCGCTGCTGCGCCCTGCAACAGCAGGTCGATCATTGTGCCGGCATCACGCCCCTGGCCGTCCGCGTCATAGCTCCAAACGCGATCAAGCACTTTGTCCTCGACCGCTTTGCAGGCCACGTCATCGCCGCCACCCGTTGCATAAACGAGAACATCATCAGCAACGCCGGCGTCCTTGACCGCATTTCCCGCGCCCATGGTGTGAACATCCCAGTGACCGAAAATCGCGCACAGGTCGGGATGCTGCTGGAGTACTGTTGCGGTGATCTGGCGCGCCTTTTCAGGTTCCCAGTCCGAAGCCTGGTTGGAGACGACTTCGATCTCCTTGTGACCTTCGAACACCTTGAAAGCCGCCTGGTTCATGATCACGCTGTCGGCAGCGGTGAGCTGACCGGGAATGATCGCAACCTTGCCGGATTTGCCGCTGCCTTCGCCACATTCCGTGACGATGTCTTCGGCGATCTCGCGGCCGATGCGCTCCCAGTTCGCACCGACGAATGCAGAAGAGGGCTGGTTGGACTGCAGGTTGATCTGCAACACCCTGATGCCTTCGGCTTCAGCCTGTTTGATCTGGCGAGACAGCAACTGAACGGTGGGATTGTGCACCACCAGAACGTCCGGCTTCTCGCTGATCGCCTTGGCCAGCAGTTCCGCCATTGCACCGGTGTTGAAAGCAGCATCGCGGATGTCGATCGTATAGCCGTGAATATCAGCGTGCTGCTGCATCCGGCGTGCCCAGCCCTCTGTCAGCGAGATCCCCATCGTGATCGGCACGAAAATCACTTTCTTGCCGGCGATGTTTGTGTCCGCGTTGGCATGCGCGCCCGCGCCAAGCATCATGCATGCTCCGATCAGAACACCTTTTGCGGCATTGCCGATCCTGCTGGATATAATGTTCAACATATTCTCCTCCTTGGTTGCTTCAGTATTGTCAGAGATCGCCGACAGTGTCGGTTTCCGTGTCTCTGGGGTTGAGATAGTTGTCGGCCACGATCGCGATGATCAGGACAAGCCCCTTGAGGACGTCCTGCATCTGTGACGTGAAATTCAAAAGCGTCATGCCATTGCGAAGGATTGCGATCAGCGCAACCCCGATGATGATGTTGCGCACGCCGCCGCGCCCGCCGCGCAGGGGTATACCACCAAGCACGACGACCAGAATGACTTCAAAGAGCAACGTGCCATTGGTGACGGTTCTGAAATCGACTGCCCCGCTTGCTGCAGATGTCAGCAGGCCGGCGCAAAGGGCCGTGAGCGCGGCAAAGACATATACCACGATCGTGGTTGTGCGCACCGGCAAGCCGGTCAGCCGGGCTGCCTGAAAATTGTCGCCCATCGCATAGATGGTTCTGCCTGCAGCGGAATATTTGAGCAGGAACCAGGTTACGACCAGTGTCGCTGCCATCAGGGCCACCGGAGTCGATATTCCCGGCAATATATTTCCGGACAGGAAGACCACAGCCGGATTGGATTTGGACAGGATCAGCATAAATTCGCCGCGAAGGATCGCGAAGCGAAACAGGCCCGTCACGAACATCGCCGAGGCGAGCGTTGCCAACATCGCGGGAATCTCGACGTAGGCGATCAGCCAGCCATTCGCAAGGCCGACCATAACCATCGCAGCCATGGTCACGGGCAAGGCGATCAGGGCGGATACATCGGCATTGATGAGGATACTGAAGGTACTTGCTCCTGCCACCATTACAGCGATCAGGGACAGATCCAGCCCCCGTGAGATGATGACCACAGCCATTCCGCAACTGAGGATCACCAGCGATGCGGAGTTCGACAGAATGACACGCAGATTTCCAAGGGTGGCGAAGCCGTCAACCGTGACGGAAAATGCCATAACGAGCACCACCGTGACAGCCAACACCACGATTTCCAGCAATTTTCCCTTGTGCCTGCCAACACTGAGCATTGTCATCCTGTCACCCATTCAGTGCAACTTTTCCGGCGCCTTCTGTCTGAAGGATTTCACGCGCCTCATCGGGGTTTGCCACCTCAAACGAAAGATCTTCGAGTATTCGACGGATCTTGAGCACTTGCGCTGCGCAGGACGTGGCGCGCAGGCCCCTGCTCAAAAAAAGGCTATCGGCCAGTCCGACACGCACATGCCCGCCCATGATGGCCCCCATGGTCACGAGCGATATCTGGTGTCGCCCGGTACCCAGAACGGAGAATTCATAATCCTCCCGCCCGAAAAGCCTGTCAGCCGTGCTCCGCAGCATATGGAGGTTTTCGGGGTCGCAATTGAGTCCGCCCGAAATGCCGAGATTGAACTGGAGAAAAAGCGGCCCCTTCACAAGGCCTTCTTCGACAAAATGTGCCAGGTTGTAGAGATGACCAAGGTCATAACACTCGAATTCCAGGCGTGTGCCCCTTGCCTCTCCCATTTGAGACAGAACGGTCCTGATGTCACGAAAGGTGCTTCGCAGGACGCGATCATCGGACTCTTCAATATAGGCTTTCTCCCAGGGAAACTTCCATTCTGAAATCCCCCGTGCGGCTTTGTGGAACGTGTAATTTATCGAGCCCATGTCAATCGAGCACAGCTCCGGCCTGGTTTTAATCGGGTAGGCCAAACGCTCGTCGATTGGCCTCCAGGCACCTCCGCCGGCCGGGATGTTGATGATGGCATCGGTTTGCGCAGCAATCCTGGGGACGAACAAATCAAATATTGCAGGATCTAGCGATGGGCTGCCATCGGAAGGATCGCGTGCGTGCAGATGCAGGATCGACGCACCCGCTCGCGCAGCTTCGATTGCCTGCTGAGCAATTTGTTCCGGCGTGCAGGGCAGATTGTCGGACATTGAAGGTGTATGAACAAAGCCCGTCACAGCACAGGAAATGATAACCTTGCGCCGGCGGGTCTTCACTTGCCATGTCCCCGGGAAAAACCTTGATGGCCGATTGCGGCGGCGGTCACGCGCAGAGCCTGTCTTGTGGTGCTTGTCATTATCCCCCCAGGACCGCAGCCACCTCACCGGACCGCTGAGTGAAATTTAATCTGCATCACACCAACAGTATATGTATGATAAATATATATTTCACGATAATATATAGACATATCATACATATCCGGGCGATCCCGGAACGGGCGAAGGCATTTCCGACAAGCGACTTACGGCGGCGCCATCGGATAGGGAGGAATGCATATTGGAACAAAATGCGCTGACGGCCACAATCGTTATTCTGGAAAAAATTGCGCTTGATGCAGGAGCGGCCGAAATAGAGGCCGCTGTCGAAGAATTGGACAGGATATCGAGGGCGGAAAAGAGATCAGATGATTTCGAGCGTTTGCAACCAACAATCAAACTGATCAGCCAATCGCTTCGAGACAGCGCTCTTTCGGAAAAGGGCCTGAACCTTCTCATTGAAACGACGCACGATCTTTCCAAGGCCCTGGAACTGCAGGGGCTGTTTCACACGATCGTTTCGAGGGCGAGAAGTCTCGTTGGCGCCAACCTGGCCTGGGTCACGATACTGGATGACGAAAGCGGTCTGTTTCGAACCGTCGCAGCGGAAGGTTACCTCTCGCCGGCAACTGCCGGCATGACGAGCAGCTTTGAATATGGTGCCGTCAGTCTGATCATGGAGTCGAAGAGTTTTTTCGACACTCAGAATTACCTTCAGGACACACGATTCAGGCACTCGCCTGAGCTCGACAGCGTTTTTCAGGTCGAGAATATCGTTTCCCTTGCAGGGTTCCCTATTCTTTCCGACGGCGAAGTTCACGGTTTTCTTTTTGTCGCGGATCGCTACGCCCGAAAACTGAGCGGTCGCAATTTATCTGTCCTCGGGTCTTTCGCCCTGCATGCAGGTGTGGCTATGCGGAACGCCAACGCATTCAGGCTTCTGTCAGAAGCGCTCGATGAAGCACAGCGAAACCGAAATGCCCTGATCGAGCACATACAACGTGTTGAAGCGTCGGCTGCGGCCCACGACGAAATGACGTCACTGTTGGCCTCCGGCGGCGAAATGCAAAAATTTCTCCAACGGATGGCAAGCCAGATTGGCGGCGCAATCTTTCTGGTCGACGATGAACTTGGAATTCGTGACGAATTTGTCTCCGCAGCCTATCGTGGCAGGCTTGCCTCCGATCTCCATTCCGGCGCGTTTGAAACCACGCCCTTGATCCGTGCAACCTCGCAATCCAGACATACGGGCCGCTCGGTCATCATGCTCAATGCGATCGACGAACAATGTCGCGTCATAGCACTTCATGGCGGGACCGGTGGTGGGGATTGCCTCGTCATTTACCATCAGGGTGATCTTGACGCGATCGAGATTCGCAATCTTGAACGCAGTGCCGTCGCCCTGTCGATTGCGAAGCTTTGGAACGAGAAACGGGAAACGGAGAAATTGATCGCCTCTTCCACTCTTCTGCGCCATCTCGTTCTCGTTACGCCTTCAGATCCATCCACGATCTCGGCCATTCGCGACCGGCTGGGTCTGCATTCCGATGAGCCGGTCATGCTCGTTCTGATCGTTGTCTCCCGCCTGGATCTGGAATCACAAACGGCCACCATTCAGGAATGGGCATCCAGAACCAATATTCTGGTCGATTTGCTCGATGCTGCCTATGTCGGCATGGGTTCGGAAAGCGCACTGCGCGAATTCCTGCAAAAATTGACGAAAAGCCGGAAGGATTGGCAAGCGGGCGGGATAATCTCCGACCCGTTTACAGATCTGACTGCAGCTTCAAGACATTTTTCACGGTTGAACAAGGCGCTACAGGTGGTCAGTAAAATGAAACATCTGGACCATTTCATCGCGCAATCTGAAATCAATTTTTTTGCGAGGCTGTTCGAGACCGCAGATGCGGCAAGCCTGGCCGGATATATGGAACAGATACTCCGGCCAATCGAGGATAAGGCACCGAGGCAGGGGACAGAGCTCAAGAAGACATTGCTTTGCTATCTGGACGGCCAATACAATCTGAAGCGCACGGCCGACATTCTTGGGCTGCATATCAATACCGTTCGCCAACGGCTCGAAGCGCTTCGCCAGATCATCGGGGGATGGGAAGACCCTGCCAGGGCGCTCGAATTGCATATCGCCCTCAGACTGGAGTCTCTTATGGAGCGCGCCCCGCATTCGCACTATTAGCTGAGTCTGCATCCGGATGTGCAGAAGCTTCTGCATCGCTCATCAATCCGGATCACCGGTCCCCTCAAGCTTCAATTTGCCGGACCACTCACTGAATCGCTCCATCAGCGGCAGGAATGTCTTGATGTCTTCGGCATCCCAGTCGGACAGGAACTCGCCAACAAGCCTGATCTTGAAGGCGCGCAATTCGCGAACGACCTGTTCACCACGTTCGTTGAGCACGACAATCGTGCGCCGCGCGTCGCTTTGACTGACATCGCGTTTTGCAAAACCCGCCTCGATCAGTTCGCTTATCAGGCGGCTTGCACGGGATGGATCTATCCCGAGGCGTTTGGCAACCGTCGCGACCATGGTTTCCTGTCCGGCGCCCGTACCATATTTGCCGGGGCCATACTCAACCGACGGTGCCCATATGGCCGTCAGGACATCGAGCTGCGCAACGTCAAGGTCGAGTTTAAGCACCTTGATTGCCAGCCGCTCGGGCCTGCGCTGAATTGCCCGACGACGCCAGCGCTGGATCGTCGCGTCCAGTTCCAGGGCGGCATCCGCGACCATTTCGCTCAAGCCGCCGTCGATCAGTCTTGCCTTCAATTCTTCATCGCGGCTCATGTGCAGGTCCTTCGTTCCGTGCCTATCCGCTTAACGCCCATACCCACAACATGTAGGATGCTGCCATTCTCCCGAATATAACCCCGCCCTGGTCGGCGCGGTCGTGCCCCCGGCCATCCCAAGGAGCGACCGGAAGGCATTAAA